>Ga0074044_10000338_pt1 | contig 46780 bp, 32 predicted proteins | sample BogForMeECP23OM1_FD_94443 | JGI IMG/M metagenome (GOLD analysis project Ga0074044, IMG submission 94443) | Bog forest soil microbial communities from Calvert Island, British Columbia, Canada - Bog Forest MetaG ECP23OM1 | ecosystem: Environmental > Terrestrial > Soil > Wetlands ...
ATCGGCTGCGCGCCAAGTATCCCATTCGAGCTCGAACCTTCAAGTCGAAAGTTTACGAATACTACGATCCCGAAATAGCTTCAGTTGCCCGGCCAGTACAGTTGGAGGTGCGGAAGCGGTAGCGCAGAAACTGGACTCGGGACGGACCTTCAACAAGGCGGGCCAGAAGTCCTCTTCTGGGAAGTTTGCGGACATTGATACTGATGAATGCCTCAAGGCAGGCAAAAGTCAAGACCGGTTTCGCCACATCATCGATTTCTGATCGCAATGCATTCGCCTGCTGGAGTCGTTGAAACCGGACAGCTCATTTGCCCCCCAGAGAAAGCTCCTCAAAACTCACAATTAGCATTGCGCGGTGCACTTTCTCCGGTCCGGTTCGAGGGCAAGACTATGCGGAATTGCGGCCATTTCGCGTGATTTCCAGGGTAAGGCCGGCGGATTTCTCTGCAGTTAAGACTGTGTGGTAGCGCTACCGGGAATCGAACCCGGGTTTGAAGATTGAGAATCTTCCGTCCTAACCCCTAGACGATAGCGCCACTCGGGTGGATGCGACGAAATCCGATTATAACAAAAGCTTGTCCCACCCAAACTGGGTGCCGGGTCTCGCGGGTTTTCGAGACCCAGGATCGGCCGCAAAGTATTGTAGGCCTTTAGGTTGCACTTCTGGCTCATGATTCTGACCGAACCGCCTTGACAAAAGCACACCGTGGAGCGATACTCTTTTTGGCGAATGAAAAGCGAAAGTAGTAGGCCTCGCCCGGGCTGATTCTGCCGCGTTCCCTGACAATTGCGAGAAAAGTATGTCTGCCTCTCCGGTTTTTTCATCGGCGGTCATGGGCCGCCCTTTTATTTTTTCTCCGCGGTCTTCTCCGCGCTCAATCACGGAGAAGACCGCAAAGAAAACCTCGGAGATTTTGGCCCAGGTGGGCGCACTCTCCAAACTGGCCGCGATCGTTCCCGCTTCGCGCCTCGATGCGCGCCCGTCGCCGGAAATGGTTTCGAGCGGGATCCCGCAACTGGACTCGCTGACCGGAGGTCTTGCTCGCGGTTGCCTTACGGAAATCTGCGGTACGGCCTCATCGGGAAGGACCAGCGTGTTGCTTTTCGCGCTGGCCCGTGCCACTCAGCGAGGGGAAGTTTGTGCGCTGGTGGATGCAAGCGATGCCTTCGATCCGGTATCCGCGGCGGCTGCGGGCATGGAGCTGAGCCGTCTGCTGTGGGTGCGATGCGGAGAAAAATATCCATTGCGCAAACCTCCTTCGGCCGCATTAACAGGCCGCGGAAAAACTGGCGACTCGTATCAGGGTATGCCTTCAGGCATACCACAAGCCGCTGGGAACGGGTGCGGCTTTAGCCGCTGGGAATCGCAACTCGGACAAATGCTGAAAGTCACCGACCTGCTGCTGCAGAGCAATGGTTTCGGAATGATTGCTCTCGATCTCGGCGATGTTCCGGCGCAGAACGCGCGGCGAATTCCTTTGGCATCGTGGTTCCGCTTCCGCCGCGCAGTTGAGCACACACCGACGGCGCTGCTGGTTTTGGAACGGCAGCCGATTGCAGGAAGTTGCTCGTCGGTGCTGGTAAAGGTGTCAGGTGCCAGGTCTCAGGTGTCAGGAAAAAAGCTGTCAGCTGTCAGCCGTCAGCTCTCAGGAAATCCGCCGATGCATTCGGAATTGGCGCATTCCGAATTGTTAGATCAATTCGAGATCATTGCTGAGTTGTTGTGCTCGCGCTTGGAGCGCAAGCCGGTGCAATCGACGGCAAGTTTCAAAAGTCGAGCCGCATGGGCGGAATAGTCAATCAGTTCTCAGATTCGAGCTCCTAGTCCTCATCATTCAATGAGCCTTTACTGAGAACTGAGAACCGAGAACTTTTTTGGTGTTCCATGTTTGCCTGCATCTTCATCCCCGATTTTTCCGTACAAGCGATCCTTCGCTTTGAACCAGAGTTGCGTGTCTGCCCCGTCGCGGTGCTCAACGGACGGCCTCCGCTGGAAAAAGTAGTGGCACTCAACGAAAGAGCGCGGCAAACAGGCGTAGAGATAGGCGCGACCAGGTCACAACTGGAAGCATGGGAAAACCTGGCGCTGCGTGCGCGCTCGGAGTCGCAGGAGATATCCGCACAAGCTGTGCTGCTCGATTGTGCACAATCGTTTTCTCCGGAAATGGAGGACACGTCACCCGGCACTGTGCTTTTGAATCTTGCTGGCCTCGAGCCATTGCTCGGTCCGCTGCCGAAGATTGCGCGCGATCTGGCGCAGCGAGTCTCCCACGTGGGGCTGGAAGCAAACATTGCCGTGACCGCGAATCCGGATGCTGCTTTGCTCGCAGCCCACGGTTTTTCCGGCGTGACTTTAATTCCTGAAGGGCACGAAGCAGAGCGGTTGGGAAATCTGCCGGTGGATGTGTTGCTAGAAAGTTTTTCTTCCAGCTTTTCTTCCGACGCAGAGGAGGCCGCACGCTGGGTTGAAACCTTTGATCGCTGGGGCATTCGCAAGCTGCGAGCGCTGGCTGCTCTTCCCGAAATTCCAGTCAGCGAACGCCTGGGACAGCAGGGACTCCGCCTGCAAAAGCTGGCGCGGGGCGCGGCCTCGCGCAACCTGCGCGTGTTGGAACCGCAGCTGATTTTTGCCGAGAGTGTGGAACTGGAATATCCCATCGTGTTGCTGGAGCCGCTGGCGTTCTTGCTGAACCGCATGTTGGAGCAGGTGTGCGCACGATTGCGAGCGCGAGCGCTGGCGGCGCAGGAGCTGCATCTGAATCTGGACCTCGCAGCGGCGCAGTCGAATGGTTGCGCATCATTCACCCGCACGCTGCGGCTACCTACGCCCATGCTGGACGCGAAAGTGTTTCTTAAATTGTTGCAGCTTGATTTGCAGGCGCATCCGCCGGGAGCGCCCATCGTGAAGATTCATTTGGCGGCGGAGCCGGCGCGCCCGCGAGCCCTGCAGAGTGGATTGTTTCAGCCGGTTTTTCCCGAGCCCGAAAAACTGGAACTAACGCTGGCGCGCATTGCAGGAATTGTCGGTGAGGGAAGGGTGGGGGCGGTGGAATTACTGGATACGCATCGCGAAGGCGCGTTTGCAGTGCGGCGCTTTGCGCCTGTAGAGCTCCCGCCCGCAGATCCCAAAGCGAAGCAGTCAGGAAATCGAAAGAAGGATATGTCCAGGCCAGAAAATGACAGTGCCTGTCAGGTCGAGGAAAAGTTCGAGGAAAACGCAAAAGAAAAAATGAGTGCGGTAATTGCCCTGCGCCTGTTTCGTCCGCCGCTCGGCGCGAGCGTTACTTTGCGTGAAGCGAAGCCGGTGCGGTTGCGATGCTTGCAACGCGAGGACATTGCCGGCGAAATCGTCTGGATCGCCGGCCCCTGGCGTTCTTCCGGCGACTGGCCGGAACAGGAAGGCTGGTCGCGCGAGGAGTGGGACATCGCCGTGTCCGCCGAATCTGGACTCGTGTTATATCGCTTAGTGCAAGACAAATTAAGTGGAAAGTGGTTTTTGGAAGGAATGTATGACTGAGAAAGCAGTTCCCGGTTCTCAGTTCTCAGTCTTACAAGAGCTAACTGAGAACTGAGAACCGATGTACATCGAACTCCATTCCCGCTCTGCATTCAGCTTCCTCGAAGGGGCTTCGATTCCCGAGGAACTGATCGCGGTGTGCACGAACCTGGGAATGCCGGCGATGGCATTGCTCGACCGAGATGGAGTGTACGGCTCGCCGCGCTTCCATCTCGCCGCAGAAAAGGCTGGGATCAAGGCGCATATCGGGGCGGAGGTGTCGTGTGCTGCGTTTTCACCACGGAGGCACGGAGACACGGAGAAATTACTTTCTTTGGAACTCCCCAGTTTTACGGCCAGTTCACAAGTTGAAGTTCTTGCCGGATCAGAAGTTTCCCTGCATTCCTCCGTGTCTCCGTGCCTCCGTGGTGAATTTCGTCTTTCGCTTCTGGTTGCTTCGCGCGCGGGATATCAAAATCTCTGCCGCCTGATTACGAAAATGAAGCTGTGCGCTGGGCGCAAAGAAGGAGCCTGTGCATCGTGTCTGGATTTAATTGAGCACGCCGACGGCCTAATTTGTTTGACTGGTGGAGAGGAAGGACTGTTGACTGCGGCGCTTCAGGAAGGTGGACCGCAAGCGGCGTTCAAAGCAGTGCAGCGACTTGCAGAGATTTTTGGCGGATCTAATGTTTACGTCGAATTGCAACGGCATTTTCATCGCAAGGAAGAATATAGAAACCGGGCCGCGATCGAGATCGCAGAAGCTTTGCAACTGCCGCTGTTGGCGACCAATGGCGTGAACTATGCCACGCCTCAAGCGCGCGAGTTGGCGGATGCGTTCACCGCGCTGCAGCATCATCGCACGCTGGCCACTGCCGGACGTCTGCTCGCACTCAACGCCGAGCGCTACCTCAAGTCTCCGGGGGCCATGCGAGCGCTTTTTGGGGATGTTCCGAACGCCATCGCAAACACGATTGAACTTTCCTCACGGCTTGAGTTTACGCTGAACGATCTGGGATACGAGTTTCCGCGCTATCCCGTGCCGGAGGGGGAAACGATGATGTCGTTTCTGCGGGAGCGCACACGGGAAGGATGGCAGAGCCGGTATGGGCGAGCGGAGGCCGAGTTGAAGAAGCGGGCGCGGCGGCAGATCGAGCGCGAGTTGGGCTTGATCGAAAAGCTGAAACTCGCCGGATACTTTCTGATCGTCTGGGACCTGGTACGCTTCTGCCGCGAACAGAAAATTCTGGCGCAGGGCCGCGGATCGGCTGCCAACAGCGCGGTTTGCTACTCGCTCGGCATCACGGCAGTGGATCCGATCGGCATGGAATTATTGTTTGAACGGTTTCTTTCCGAGGAACGGGGCGAGTGGCCCGACATCGACCTCGATCTGCCGAGCGGCGATGAGCGTGAACGCGTAATCCAATACGTCTATCAGCGTTATGGACAACGCGGAGCGGCCATGACCGCCAACGTGATCACCTATCGCAACCGCATGGCGGCGCGCGAAATGGGCAAGGCGCTGGGATTCGACCCAGATACGCTGAAGCGAATTTCAGCGGCAGTCGCAACCTGGGAATTCAAGGACGAGAATGATGCGCTCGACCGCCGTCTGTGCGATGCCGGGCTTGATCTTACGCATCCGCGGATTCGCAAATATTTCGAGTTGTGTCTCGCCGCGCAGGATCTGCCGCGGCATTTAGGGCAGCATTCCGGAGGCATGGTCATTTGTGAGGGGCGTCTCGATTCCGTCGTACCACTCGAGCCCGCTTCCATGCCCGGCCGCGTGGTCGTGCAGTGGGATAAAGAAGACTGCGCCGACATGGGCATCATCAAGGTCGATCTGCTTGGCTTGGGCATGATGGCGGCTTTGAAAGATTCTCTTGAACTGATACGCGATCATTACAGAGAAGAGGTGGATCTGGCGCACCTTCCAGCGGACGATCCTGTCGTATATTCCACACTCCAAAAAGCCGACACGGTGGGGATGTTCCAGGTCGAGAGCCGGGCGCAGATGGCGTGCCTGCCGCGCCTGAAGCCGAAGAAATTTTATGACATCGTCGTACAAGTGGCGATCATACGACCGGGACCGATCGTGGGGAATATGGTCAATCCATTCCTCAAGCGGCGGCAGGGTCGAGAGGCGGTCACGTATCCGCATCCGTCGCTTGAGACGGTGCTGGGCCGCACGCTGGGTGTGCCGCTGTTTCAGGAGCAGTTGCTGCGCATGGCCATGATCACCGCGAACTTTACGGGCGGCGAGGCGGAGGAGTTGCGCCGCGCCATGGGCTTCAAACGTTCTGAAGCAAGAATGAAAGTGATCGAAGAAAAGCTGCGTGCCGGTATGACACGCAACGGAATCCTCGGTGAAACGCAGGAGCAGATCATCCAGTCGATTACTTCGTTCGCTCTTTATGGATTTCCGGAATCGCATGCCGCAAGTTTTGCCTTGATTGCCTATGCCAGCGCTTATTTGAAATGTCATTACCTGGCCGCATTCACGGCAGCGCTGCTGAATAATCAGCCGATGGGCTTTTATCATCCTTCGACGATTGTGAAAGATGCGCAGCGGCACGGATTAAAAGTGCTGCCGATGGATGTGACACGGTCGGATTGGAAGTGCAGTTTAGAGCTCTCAGCTCTCAGCTCTCAGCTCTCAGTACGTCTCGGCTTGAAATATGCGCGCGGGTTGCGCGAGCCGGCGGGGCAGGCGCTGGTTCGGGAGCGCAGCCTGAGGCCGTTTGCTTCGGTTCAGGATCTGGCTCGTCGCGTGCCCGAGCTGCGCAAGGACGAGTTGACAACGCTGGCGGAGATTGGGGCGTTGAATGCAGTGGCCGGAGAAGGTCGTCGTGCAGATGCTGCCCATCGGCGCGATGCGCTTTGGCAGGTGGAGCGGGCGGTACGATGGTCGGGGCTGTTGCTGGATGAGTTGCCGGAAATTGATGGCGAGTCTCCGCTTACGGCCATGACGGACGAAGAACGATTGGTGGCGGATTTTCGTGCTACCGGGCTGACGGTTGGGCCTCATCCCATGCAGTACCAGCGGGAAGAGATGAAAAAGATGGGGATTTATCGCGCTTGCGATTTGGCGCAACTTCCGAATGGACGGCGATTGCGAATTGGCGGATGCGTGATTGCCCGCCAGCGTCCGGGGACGGCCAAAGGCATGATGTTCATGAGCCTGGAAGATGAAACGGGGATCGCCAATGCGATCTTCACTCCCGATCTTCTACAGAAAAATCGGGTGCTGCTGATTTCCGAGCGCTTTCTGATGATCGAGGGAATTCTGCAGAATCAGGACAACGTGATTCACATCCGGGCGGAAAAAGTCTCACCGCTCAGCGTTACACGAGCGGAGACGGTGTCGCACGATTTTCACTGAGCGGGCAGTTCGAGTTGCGGCGCGGCTTCAAGTCGTGCTGGTAATGGCACTCACTAGGCGGTCGAGAGCTTTCTGGCATTGTGGCGCAGGGAGCGGCCTTCGGATAAGCCGTAGAGTTCCTCGGCGAGATTCTTGGCGTGATCGCCGATGCGTTCGAGCGCCTGGGCGGCGAGAAGGATGTCGAAGTTCTTCTGGCCGCTCGGGCTGTTGGGCTCGGCTAGATGTCGGTGAAACAGGGAATGGCACAACCGGTCCACTTCCGGATCAGATTGCAAAACGGTCTGCGCATGTGACACGTCACGCTTGAGGAATCCCTGATGCACCTCCTCCAGCATTTCGCAAAGCCGAGAAGCCATTTCCACTAGCTGACGCGAGTCTGCCGCCGGCAATTTCTCGCGGCGCGGTTGCAGTTGCATTACCGCACTGTAGGCGAGGTCGCCGATGCGTTCGAGGTCGGTAATGAACTTCAGACACGCCAGCAACTCACGCGCCTTGGCTTCCCCTACGCGTGTGATGGCTTCGGGTAGTTGGTCGTCAATCTTGCGCTCGATCTGGTCGAGCTCTTTTTCGCAATCTTTGATCGCAAGGAAGGCCAGGCGGGAACCGTCCGCAAGAAAGTCCCTGACGTTGAAGACCGCGTCGCGGGCGATGAGACAGCCCCGAACTACGAGGGACGTCAGTTCGTCTTCCGCGAAATCTTCGTGGCGGGCTTCGGCCGAACGCGGGCGAGCCTCCGTGGCTCGAGATCGCGTCGAGGGGGAGCGGCGCTTCGCGCGTGAGGGCGGGGACAGTTGTTTTCGGGCCATGGTGAACTGGCGCAATCGAGACGAGCTGCCAGCTATAGAAGCTAGCATAGATTGGGAATGTGAAAGGAATGTAAATGAACGCGCTGCTGTCCGTGTAGGAGCGGCGAGCTTAGCAGGTCGATTCCCAGCCCCCAGCCCCTAAACTGGAGTGGATTCTCCGCAGAGAGGCGGCTCGTCGCGTCTGAGACGGAGCAAGCTCCCGTCTCTACAGGTGATCCCCCGATGCGTGGCTACTTCTTTTCGAGCGCTGCGGCCTGCCCTTCAGTTCGTTTGGCGTCTTGCTCTCGGCCGAGTCCACGATAGGCCTGCGCGAGCAAACGCAGGGCCACGGCATTGTGTGGATCCGATTTGGTGAACGCTTCGAGATCGGGCAATGCACCGGCAAAATTCGATTGTAAAATTTGCGCTTCAGCCAGTCCCAGACGGCCGTCACTGTTGTTCGAATCTACCAGCAGCGCCGCCTCGAACTGGTCTTCCGCGTTCTTCGCGTCTTTGAGTTGCAAGTAAACGTGCCCGAGCAGCAGCCGCGCGGACATTTGGCTGGGCGTGAGCTTCAGACTCGATTCCAGCGCATCCCGCGCCCCGGCCCAATCACCGGACTTTTCCATAGCCTCGCCCAATTCGAAAGCGGCGGTGGAATCATCGGGACGCAGTTCACAAGCCCGCTTCAGGTGGACGGCGGCTTTGGCGAAATCTCCGGCTGCGAGTTCTAGCTCGCCGAGTTGGCGGAGCGCGGTCGGCGAACTCGGGTCGAGCTGCAGCGCTTTTTCCAGGAACTGGCGCGCGTCACTCGATCGATTATCGTCGCTGGCGAGCATCGCGTTGTGCAGCAGGTTCTGCACCTCGACTTTGTCTTTGGGGTCGGGCAAAGTTTCTCCGGGCTTGGCGGAAGCGTTCTGCGGCGGGAGCTTGGCCTTCCATTTCGCCATTTCGGCCTGCAGGCTTTGCACCTTTGAGCTGTCGGGAACATAGAGATTCTTCAACTCCTTCGGATCGGCCTGCAGGTCGTAGAGCTCGGGCCGGGGAGCTTCGATCAACTTCGTGTTGTCAGTGCGCAAGGCGCGCAGAGGGGCCCATCCCCAGCGGAGGGGATAGTCGGTCTCACCGAAGAGAGCGCGGTTGGAAAGCACCGACTCGTTCTTAGTTTGTTCGATCAGGGGAAACAGCGACTCGCCCTTCAGTTCTGCCGGCGCAGATATGCCGATCGCCGAAAGAATGGTGGGAAGAATGTCGGTGGTGCGCACCTCGGCGTCGATTACAGTGCCGCGATGCGCAGCTGCTGGCATTTTCAGGAGGAGCGGGATGTGCAGCGTTGAGTCGTAAAGAAACAGCCCGTGAGTTTCTTCGCCGTGCTCGCCCAGGCCTTCGCCGTGATCGCCGGTGACTACGATGATGGCGTTGTCGTAGACGCCGGCTTTTTTCAGAAATGCGATCCAGTGGGCCACCGCAGAATCGGCGTAGGCGATTTCGCCGTCGTAGAGATGGCCTTTGTACTTCTCCGAGAACGGCGGCGGCGGCTCGTAGGGATCGTGCGGATCGAACAGATGCACCCACACGAAGTGTGGTCCGGTGCGGTGTTTTTCGAACCAAGCTTCGGCGTGCTCGACGACTTCCATGCCACGGCGCTCGACGCGTCCCCAGCGCTCTTTAGTGTTGGCCTTGGCGGGAAAGTTGTCGTAGAAATCGAAGCCGCGATCGAGGCCGGGAGCGAGCGTGTTGCTGTCGAGAATCACGGCTCCGATGAAAGCTGCGGTTTGGTAGCCGTGCTTCTTCAGAAGTTCCGCGGCCGTGACGTGTTGCGGCGAGAGTGGGACTCCAAAATCGGTGACGCCGTGTACGCTGGGCAGCAGGCCGGTCAGGATCGTAATATGCGATGTGTTCGTGATCGGGCTATGCGTGAAGGCCTGCGTGAAGCGGACACCGTCAGCGGCGATCGCGTCGAGTGCGGACGTCTCGACTTGCTTGTATCCGTAGCAGCCGACATGATCGGCGCGCAGCGTATCGATGGTGATGAGGTAGACGTCGGGGGAGGAGCTCCGGGGAGCAGACGTATGAGCGGAGGTCTGGCACCAGGCCGCAGTGCCGAGTATAGTTCCGAGCAGTGTGATCCCGATGAATATCCTGATGAGGATGATCCCGAAACAAACAGCAGGCCGTCGCATAAGCGCCAGCCTATCACAGTCCTCCGGCAGTGTTGAGCCACCGCCAGCGGCGTCCACGCCCGCGTCCGCGTCATTCTTGCGATAACATGCGATAAACTGAACGCACCAATGCCGCCTACTTTTCGTCGACTGATTGTCATCCTAATGGGCCTTGCCGCGCTGCAAGTGGCAGCGCAAACGACCGCCAAGCCGGCGTTGAATGTGGTCCTGATCACGATCGATACGCTGCGCGCCGATCATGTCGGCTGCTACGGATACAAGCAGATCAAGACGCCCAACATCGACAGTCTGGCTGCGGATGGCGTGCGCTTTGAGCGGGCCTTTGCGGTGGTCCCCGTGACCCTGCCGTCGCACACCTCGATGCTGACGGGGACTTATCCCATGTTGAGCGGCATGCATGATTTTAGCGCCAACAAACTCAGTCCGCTTCAGCCCACGCTCGCCTCAGTTCTGAAGCAGGCGGGGTACCAGACGGGAGCGGTGATCGCTGCGGCGGTGCTGGACTCGCGGTTTGGACTGAATCAGGGGTTCGATTTTTACTACGACCACTTCGAATTCAGCCGTTTGGATGAAGCGAATCTCGACGAGATGGAGCGTCCGGGCAATGTTGTGGCGGATGTGGCGCTGGACTGGCTAGCGAAGAATTCGCAGAAGAAGTTTTTTCTTTGGATGCATCTTTATGATCCGCACTTTCCCTATCATCCGCCTGAGCCTTACAGTCGCGAATATGCGGCGCAGCCGTACGACGGTGAGATTGCTTTTGCGGATGAACAGGTGGGGCGGCTTCTCCGGTTCTTGAAAGAGAAGGGGATTTATCAGAACACGGTGATCGTGCTCTGCGGCGACCATGGCGAAAGCCTGGGAGAGCATGGCGAGAAGACGCACGGATTCTTCATCTACAACGCCACGATGCATGTGCCGTTGATCATCCGTTTGCCAGCGAATGCGGCGGCACGGACAGTGTCCGATCCGGTTTCACTCGTCGATCTGATGCCTACGGTTCTGGGCACCGTGGGACTCGAGGTTCCGTCGCAGGTACAGGGACGCAGCCTGCTTCCCGAGCTTCGCGATGACCGCCGTCCTGATCAGGCCGACCGCGTCCTCTATGGCGAGACTTTCCTGCCGCGGATTCATTTCAACTGGAGTGAACTACGGGGCTCGGAGAACACCAAATATCATTTCATCGACGCGCCTCGACCCGAGCTCTACGATCTGGTCAAGGATCCGGGAGAAGTTCACAATCTGTTCACCGAAAAGAAGGCGGTAGCTGAGGAGATGCGCGCCAAACTCGCCGGCATGATCCGCGATTACAGCGCCGGCAAAGAACTGGCCGAAAAGACTGGCCTGGATCCGGCGCTGATGGAGCGATTGAAGGCCTTGGGATACGCGGGGTTTTCCGGGGGCAGCGATCCGACCATTAGCAGTCGCGACCTGCCGGATCCGAAAGACCGCATTGTCACGTATGAGCTGATCTCCGATGCCATCGCCGACAGCCAGCACGGCCGCTATCAGGAGTCGATCGCCAAACTGAAGAGTGTGGTCAAAACCGAGCCCAACTCGGTTCCGGCTCACTATCTGCAGGGGCTGAATTACTACCACCTCAAGATGTTTGCCGAGGCGGTGGACGAACTGCAGAAAGCCGTTCAGCTCAGCCCCGACTACGCGCTCGCTTCTTTTAACCTAGGCATGGCGCAGGCTCACGCCGGCCAGATGGACGCCGCCATTGGCACGCTGCAGCGGACCTTGCAACTGGATGCCACGAACTTCGAAGCTGCCTTCAACCTGGGGGTGGCCTTTCTGCAGAAAAGGCAACTGGAGCCGGCGGCCGAAGCATTCCGGCAATCGGTTGCGATCTATCCGGAGTTTGCGAGCGGACGTCGTGCCCTGGGCGAGACCCTGCTCTACCAGGGCAAACTTGACGACGCAATTACGGAGCTGCGGCGCGCTGTGGAGTTGTCGCCGCAAGAGCCCATCATGCATGAGTCGCTAGCCAAGGCTTTGGCCGCCAAGGGACTCGTGGCGGAGGCAGACGAGGAGACGCGGCGCGCGCAGCAGTTGGCGCCGCAATAGACGCATGGGATTACTGAAAGCCATGTCAGTTAGGAGTTGCAGCCTGATCTTTCTTTCCACAATCGAGAATACGTTTGAGATTTCAGGACGTGGTTGTGTCGTTGTGCCTTCCGCGCTTCTCTCCAGTTTAGATTTCCGACTGCAGGCGCGAGATTCGATTCAGCTTCGCAAGCCTGACGGACAAGTCCTGGACACGCACGTCGCCGGGATAGAAATTCTATGTGGCGCAGAAGCTAGAGATCGTATGGCTTTTCTACTTCCGAAGGGTATCGCTAAGCAGGACGTTCCCAAGGGGACAGAAATTTGGCTGATTCGAGAACGATGAGAGTCACCACGGCCCATCCCTGGTGGTTTGTAGCGCCTGTTTCCACCGTCCTGTCCATTTTCCGGTTCGCGGTTGTGATCACTCTGGTCGCGGGATGCACAGCTCTCGGGCAGACCGCTGCGAGCAAGCCGACGCAGGGGAAAACGCAGCCGCATACCGGCGTTACTCGACCTAGCGTCACACCGCCGAGCGTTATATTGATCACCATCGATACTCTGCGTGCCGACCACGTGGGATGCTATGGCGCAAAAATGGTCAAGACTCCGACGCTTGATGGGCTGGCGCATGACGGTGTCCTGTTTGAGCGGGCGATCTCTCAGGTTCCCCTGACTTGGCCTTCGCACGCGGTGATCCTGACTGGCACATACCCTTTTCAGAACGGCGTACAGGATTTCACCGGGCAACCGCTGGCGCAGCAATTTCGCTCCGTGGCCCAAGCCTTCCAGCAGGCGGGTTACGCCACCGGAGCGGTGGTCAGCGCCTTCGTTCTCGACCGGAGTTGGGGGCTGGCGCGCGGCTTCGACTTTTACGATGACGCGTTTTCGGCGAAAACCTTCGAGAAGAAGGACGTCGGTCTGGTGGACCGTCGCGCCGGGGAAAGTGTGGCGCACGCTATCGCGTGGTTGAAGGAGACTCCGCAACGTCCATTTTTTCTCTGGCTGCATCTTTACGATCCGCACAGCCCGTATGATTCTCCGGAACCGTACCGCTCCGAGTACCGCGGGCGCCCCTACGACGGCGCCATCGCATACGCGGATCACGAACTAGGCAAGCTGATGGTTTGGCTCAAACAGAACCATCTTTATGATTCTTCGCTGATCATCTCGCTCAGCGATCACGGTGAGTCGCTTGGGGAACACGGTGAAGACGAGCACGGCTTCTTCGTGTACAACGCCACCGTGCATGTGCCGCTGATCGTGAAACCGCCTGCCGGAAGCGGCATTGCGGCTGGCCGGCTCCGCGAGCCGGTGGAGACCACCGCCGTGGCTCCGACGCTTCTGCAACTGGCCGGAGTAAAGGATGCGACTGATCCGATCCACACACAGTTCCAGTCGCTTGCTTTATTAGAAACGAAGTCGGGCGCGGATCAGGCGGAGAGTCAGGCTGCAACAGATTCGGCTTACAGCGAGACTTTCTATCCATTCAGTTCTTTCGGTTGGAGTCCGCTGCACGCTCTGGAGAGCGACCGTTTTCATTTCATCGAGGCGCCCCAGCCGGAGTTGTACGATCTTGAGACCGACCCTGGAGAAACCCGGAACATTGCCGCTGAGCAACCCGCTACCGTCGCGGTGCTTCGGGAAAAGATGCAGGCACTACTGACCCACAACCCTTTCACTCGGCAAGAAGCAGGTGCGGGAAATCTGAGTCCCGACGCGCAGGAAAAATTACGCGCTTTAGGCTACTTTGGATTTCGTGCCGCAGTTTCTCCCGAATCACTCAAGCAAGGGCTTGCCGATCCGAAGGACAAGCTGTGGGAGTTTAATTCCATCCTGAAGGCCACGGACGCTTTTCAGCGCAAGGAAGACGATCAGGCAGAGGCTCTTCTCACCATGGTTCAGCAAAAGGATCCGCAAATCTACGTGATCCCTTTTCTGCTGGGCGAGTCGGCCTTGCGGCGGCAGAACTGGGACGTCGCGGCCGACCAACTGCAGCGCTGTCTCGCGTTAAATCCGAACTTCGACAACGCCATGACCGGGCTGGCATATGCGCTGACAAAGGCAGGCCAGCCGGGCAAGGCGAAGAGCTGGCTGGAAGAGGCGATTCACAATAATCCGCAGAACTATCGCGCGTGGTATGAATCCGGCCTACTGGAAGCGGAGAACAACTCGGCGGCAGCACAAGCCGCATACGAGAAAGCCATTACTATCCAGCCAAACTTTTCTCCGGGCCAGCGCGAACTCGGGATGCTTCTTTTCCGGCAGAAGAACTATGCAAGTGCGTCGGTCCATCTGGAAAAAGCCATTGTGCTTGGCGTGGACGACGCGCGCATTCATAACTATCTGGGTATCTGCTACGCACAGACGAACCACATCGCGAGGGCGGTCCGTGAGCATCAACGCGCGATTGAAATCGATCCAAAACTGGCGGAGGCGCACTTGAACCTGGGGTTTGACTACGAGAGACTTGGGAAGAATCCGGCATCGAAGGCGGAATATGGCCGGGCGTGCCAACTAAACGAAAAGATGTGCCAACTGATCCCATCGCGGCAAAAATAGTGACGGAGACATCAGTTCGTGCAATCAATTTTGGGGGGCTGGCTGGGGATTTGTGCCGACTGGCGCGGCGGAGGTTTCCAAGCGCTGCAGCATTTGCTTTGCCTGGCTGCTGAACGGGCTGGAAGGAATCGCAGTCAAAAAGGCGTGGAGCTGGTCGACGGCGTCGGCTTTCCTTCCTTCCTTTAAGAACAGGTTGACCAGTTGCAGACGGGGCTGCGCCATCGAGTGATCAAGCTCGACGGCTTGCCGCAAAGCCGTTTCGGCTTCTGGCAGTTTGCCGGCCCGGATGTCTAGGGTGCCGAGCAGAAACTTACCCATGGCCGAATCAGGCTGGCGGCGCAAGCCGTCGTTGAGAAAGTTTTGCGCGTCCGAAAGCTGTCCCGTCAGTATGCAAACGTTGGCGAGGTTGAAGTAGGCTTGCCCGTCATTTTGGTTGGCTTTCAGCGCGGCTTCGAACTGGTTTTGGGCGGCTTCGAAGTTCTTCCGACTGAGGTAGACGCTACCCAGGTTATTGTGAGCGGGATAAAAGTCCGGGGAATAGCTGAGCGCCTTCAGGTAGTGCTCGATCGCATCGTCTGCATTACCCTTGTGATCGGCCTCAACACCTTTTTCGAATTCCTTGAGGGTCTTCTTGGGAAATTGGCGGTTGTATTCGGCCGAATCGACGAGGGCGAGGTTACTGCCCGCGACCCGCCCCGGCAAGGAATCTTTCTTGGCGTTGGCGCGCGGAACCAGGGTGACCTGTACGAAATTCAAGGGCGAGTTTGACGGGTTGACGTCCACCTCCACGCTGAAGGGTTCATAGGCCTCATCATTCACCGTAACCTTGTACGGGTTGGCGAGGAGCGCGTAGAAGCCGAAGCGGCCCTGGCCGTCGGTGTAGGCGCTGGAAATGACCGAGCCGCGCGTTTCAAGGGAAACCAGCACCGCGTGGTCAGGGAAGTCGGCGCGAGAGACTCTGACATTGCCGACGATTTTTCCGAATGCGCTTACCTGACCATAGAGCGGGCTGGGTATGACGAGAAAGATCAGAAACACGGACCAAACTAGAAGGCGGGAGCCCGTGGCCATGGCATCACCCCGGCAAATCATAACACCGCCAGTCACAGAATGGCGAATGACGGCGCTGCGACACGGAAAAAGGGCTTGTTCCCGAAGATCGAGAACAAGCCCTTGAAAGCAGGCCGTAGCTCCGGGCTAGAAACTCAGCTTAAGGCCCATCTGCAAGTTGCGCGCGTTGAGCGCTCCGCCGGCTTCTCCAAACAACGGGTCGTCCAAGCTATTGTGTTCGCTGAACGCGCTCCCGTTTGAGAGGAGGAAGTTGGCACGGTTGAAGATATTGAACGCGGCCGCTTCAAATTTGAGGTTGAAGCGTTCCGTGAGTTTGAAAGTCTTGGCCAGCGTCATGTCCGCTGTCCACTGTCCTGGTCCTACGAAGTTGTTGCGTCCGGCGTCCCCAACACAAGCCAGGCATGGCGCTGAGAGGGTTGGGAAACCTGGGGCCGAGTAATTGGCAGCCGTGGTGCCGTTGAAGAAAGCGAACCCGGATGGGGTATTGGCCGGCCAACCGTTCTCCCACGTGGAGCGGCTCTGACTGAAGTGCTGAACACTGGTGTCCGGCCGATCTACGCCCGGGAACTGACCATCCAGCGTCCACTCTCCGCCGACGTTGACGCAGGCGCCGCTGCTAACTCCGCTTTGGCTGCAATCGCCGGTCAAGCTTGCCCCCGTAAGACGCGTGTAAGGTGACCAGTGCGCTCCGCTCTGGAACGACCAGATGCCGTTCAGACTCCACCCGCCGAGTGCCAAACCTTCCGCCCCGTGAAGGTTCTGACCGGGCAACTGATAAACGTAGTTAAACGTCAGGCGGTGCCGAGTATCGAAGACGGCGTTGCCGCGATCCAGCCCCGAGTTGTTGGTATCGGTGCTATACCCGTCTCCGCCCGCCCCGCCTGCCGCCGACGTGGCCGAGTCGTGCCACGAGGATCCATTATCGATCGCGTGGCTGTAAGTGTAGTTGACGTTGGCCGTTAGACCATGGCTCATCTGCTTCCTGAGCGTTAGCTGGAGGCCGTTATAGTTCGAGTTATTGGCGTTTTGCCATTCGCGAAGGACCCCGTAGTTGGGATTCGGAACACCCGCCGGGTTAATCGGGTTACCTGTTGAGCCAATGGTGTCATCTACCAGGCTACAGACGTTGTTGCCGAAATTGTTGGCGACGCATGTTCCCACCGGGAGCCCGCCGCCGATCTGTCGGTTGAGTTGCTGAGAGCGGAACAGCCTGTGCCCGGCCGTGCCCACGTAGTTCGCTTCCAAGACTGTTTTGGGCGCGATCTCGCGTTGTATTCCGAAAAAGAAGTTGTAGACGTACGGATCCTTAATACCCTGCGGTGGAACGATTCCCGTCAAAAGTGCTGCGTCGATGTTGCCGCCAAACCACCCAGAAAGGTTCCCCACCGCTTGCGCGCCCACACCCTGGCCGGGATTGGTTGCGTTTGACGCCCCAGTGAAGGTGGGAGCCGCGCCTGACGGCCCGCAAGTCGAGCCGGGCGTTATGCCAGTGCACGTGGTTGGACCGTAGATGATCGTTCCCGGTATACCCTCGATCGGTCCGACGGCGTTAAATGAGTAATACGGCAAATTCCAACGAGAGTTCGAAAGCGGGTTGTACAGCGTACCCTCGTAGGAGATGCCAAAACCGCCGCGCAGCGACGTCTTGCCGTCGCCGAACACATCCCAGGCAAAACCTACCCGTGGGCCGAAATCGCGGAACTGATTAGGACCGAGACTGGACGCGGCGGAAAAGCCGCCCGAACCGCAGATTCCCGCGAGAGTCTGGGTGTCGGGAATAATCGTTGCCGGATTGCAGCCTGGGCTGCCGAGCGGTGCATTGGCGCTGGCAACCTGGTCCGCAAGAGTCGCGCCCGGCCCAAACTTAAAGGTCGTAGCCGTATTGGCTTCTTCGGTGTGACGCTTGTAGAAATCCCAGCGCAAGCCGAGGTTTAGTGTTAAACGTTTTGTTGCCTTCCAGTCATCCTGTAAGTAAGCGCCGACCTCCCAATTCCTCCAGTGGCGTTGGCTGAGGGATAATTCAGGATTGGGATTGGGATTCAGAGTCGAGTTAGTGCAAGGAACAGCGGTACACAAATCGGGATTCACGCCCGATGCCTGCCCTCCAGGTGTATCCGCCGCGAAATAGAGCGGGTCGTTGAAGTAATAGTTCGGCCGCGCCACGTTGAACACACTGTTTTCCAGGTTCCGGCGCAAATCGGCTCCGATCTTGATGTTGTGGTTGCCGTGGCTGATCGACACCATGTCGCCGTAAGAGTACTCGTGATCTTTAAAGTACTGCGGATACCCGCTGTAGGAACCAAACCCGGTTACGTTGTCAAGAAAAGTGATTTGGGGAACGCCCGAAACGTTGGGCGTGATCTGGGTGTTGTTCTGCGTGTATCCCAGTTTGAACTCGTTCAGCAGGGTGGGAGAGAAGGTATGCACCCAGCTGGCCTGTGCGTTCTGAAAGTAATTGTTATTGGGATTGGTGAAGCCGCGCGTGCAGTTCGTATTGCAGTTCAGCCCGCCAAAAGAGTCGGTATTGTGGTCATAGTTCATGGCAACATACATGCGGTTGTTGGTGTTCCAGTTGTAGTCCACCCGGCCCATTCCCTCGTTCCCGTTAATCAAATTTCCCAGAACCTGGGCTTGGGCGCCGAAGATGGCCGTGCTGGTATTCAGGAAGGACGACGTGCTCCGACTGAAGTTCACTCCGGCCGCCTGTGGGGTGACGGTTAACGTGCATGTTCCTAGCGGGTTAGTAAGCTGGCCCGCATTCGTCACATCCTGAGTTGTAACTCCAATAATAGGAATGAGCCTTGCGGCGATGGCAGAGTTACAGAGATATCCTGTGTAATCGGGTGTTTGGTTCACCGTATTGGCTGGCACAGACTGATCCAGTGTTGCGCTCTGGGTTCCCGCGACCGAGGGGGGGAAATTTTTATACAGCAGGGCAGCCACGGAGTTCGGGGCTCCCGCTTCTACTGCCGATTCCCAGGCTGGCGATTCCACCGTGATCGGCGACGGCACGCTCGTGGTCTTGAAGCGATCGCCCTGATAGGCGCCGAAGACGAACAACTTATCCTTGATGATCGGTGCACCAATCGTGGCGCCAAATTGGTTGAAGTGCAAGGGCGGTCTCTCTTGTCCTTGCTGGTTCAAAAAGTAATTGTTGGCATCCATGTCACTGTTGCGCAGATATTCCCACACGCTGCCATGGATAGAATTTGTACCGGACTTGGTGACCAGGTTATTGACGCTGCCCGCGCTGCTTCCGTACTGGGCGGACATGTTGAGCTGCAACTGCTGGAACTCCTGAACGGTGTCTTCAATCGGAGTGTTGTTGACACCGCCGCTGAGGTCCTTATTGGAGACGCCGTTGATCAGAAAGCCGTTGAAATCTTCGCGAACTCCGTTGACCACGGTGCCATGCCCGGCTTCCATCATCGTTCCATTTACGTTGACCGCGCCGGGGGCCTGTTGCATCAGGTCATACACGTTTCGCCCATTCAAAGGCAGGTTGGCGATCTGGGTTGAGCTTACCGTGGTGCTCAACTTGGAATCTTCGGTGTTGACCGCGGCAGCTTCGCCTGTCACTTCGACCACTTCCGAAGCCTTACCGATTTGCAGCTTCACATCTACGTGGGAGATGGTACCGGCGTTGGCGGGAACACCATTGTCGGTGAAAGTCTTGAATCCTGCGGCCTCGACCGTTATTCTGTAGATGCCGGGCGGCAGCTCCCTCACCGTGTAATTGCCGCTGGAATTTGTCGTGGCGAAAAGATTCAGTTCGATGGCCGGGTTGCTAACCTGGACTTTGGCGTTCGCAATCGCGGCGCCGGTTGGATCTGTGACGGTACCGGTAAACTGGCCGAATTGCACCTGCGCGAATGCGCTGAAGGTTAGAGCCAGCACGGCAAACACTGCGAGGCAAAACTGCAATCTTTTCATTTACCTACCCCCTGGAAACTGTGGCACGTGGTTTTGTCATAAATACCGATGACTTAGCGAACCTTGGGCACAAACACTACAGCTAGTGCTTTTGTGGTAGGGAGGCACTTCATTCACCAAACAACAGTGCCTTATTTTTCAAATACTTACGATTGCGCTAACGGCTATGCCTATGAGTAACTGAAGATCAAAATGCGCTAAACTACTAATTTCCGTAGATTCATCACACTTCTCAGTCCACTCTTGCCGCTCTCGTTTGTGTCGATCCACGCGCCGACAGACTGCTGTAGAGACGCGATGTTCAGTGCTTGGCGGCTACCGGCCTCGCTTCCGGATTCCTTTCAATGACACCGCTGCCCTCTCGGACAACAAGTTCCTGGTCTGCCGCCTCCGGTCCCATTTTGTCGACCTGCCCGCTCGGCCAGCGAATGACGATCGCATCGATTCTTGTCGCCTCACCCAAACCGAAATGGACACGCGGATCGCTCGAACTTTCGAAACTGCTTCCCGTGCGCACTTCTTCGTAGCGGATCGATCCCTCGACCGTGATCTCGACCTTTGCGCCGAAGCCATCGCGGTTCGATTTGCTGCCGATGGTCTTGATCCGCAGCCAATGGCCGGGCGACGGAACCTCGTTTCGCAGCAGTACGGGAGAACCGTCGAGGTTGGTCATAAGCAGATCCTGACGGCCGCGGTTCCAGAAATCGGCGGTCAAAGCGGCCCGGCCCACGTACTTTTTCGCCAGCGCGCCGCCCGCCTTCTGTCCGACTTCTTGGAACTTTCCGTTGCGCAAATTGTGGAACAGAAATGGCTGCTCGGCGTAGCCCACGCCGAAGGACTGCCCCTCCACCTGCGGATCCACGTGACCATTGGCGATGAAAATGTCCGGCCAGCCGTCGTTGTCGTAGTCGAGAAACTTCGCGCCAAAACCCAGATAGGGATTGCTGATCGCTCCAATCCCCGCGGCGCCGGCGACGTCGGTGAACTCGCCATTGTGATCGCTGTGATAGAGATTGTTGTCATCGTCGGAGAAGTTGGTCTTCACAATGTCAGGCCAGCCGTCGCGATCGTAGTCGGCCGAATCAATGCCCATGCCGGCCTGTTCGCGCCCGTCGGAACTGTAAGCCACGCCAGCTTCGGCGCCGACTTCGGTGAATCCACCCTTGCAGTTGTTGTGATAGAGCAGGCTCGGCGAAGAGTCGTTGGCGACATACAGATCGAGGCACCCGTCTTTGTCGTAATCCAGCCACAACACGCCGAGGCCGTAGTAGCTTTCGGTATCGATGCCGAGTTTCTCCGTGACATCGGTGAAGGTGCCGTCGCCGTTGTTGTGGTAAAGCCGGTCGCGCGCGCCCTTTAACCCGCGCGGCCCGCAATTGACTGGAATGCCCCGATACTGGCAGAACTTGCTGCTGCCGAACTTTGGTAGGTCGTTGATGTCAACGTCCACGTAGTTGGCGACATAGAGATCCAGGTTGCCATCATTGTCATAGTCGCCGAAGGCGGCGCTGGTTCCCCAGCGATCGGCGTTGGCGACGCCGGCTTTCGCGGTGACGTCAGTGAACGTGCCGTCGTGGTTGTTGCGGTAAAGAGCCGAGCCGTGGAAGCCGGTGATGTAAACGTCTTCCCATCCGTCGTTGTCGAAATCGCCGATGGCCACCCCGTATCCCCAGCCGCAAAAATTCAGGCCTGACTTCGCTGACACATCGGTAAACGTGCCGTCGTGGTTGTTGTGGTAGAGGCGCGGCGGATGGCATTTGCCGGCGCGGTAATCCTCGAGCGTCGAGCCATCCACCAGCAGAATGTCCATCCAGCCGTCGTTGTCGTAGTCGAACGCGGCCGCGCCGCCGCACTGGGTCTCAACGATGTAGAGCTTCTCCAGGCTGCCGCAAGTCAGGCGAAAGTCGATACCGGCTGCGTGCGTAACGTCAACGAACAACGGTGGATTTGTCGCGGGAGTCTTCGCGAGCGGTTTCTGTGCGGCCACGGCAGGTTTCGCCACCGAGCTTTTGCCGTTCGGTGCAGTGTTCTGCGGCGTAGCCGTCTGCGCCACTCCCCACAAAATCCAACCACCGTTAAGCGCCATCAACAGGACGGCCGCCGCAACCGCGACGTGTGGGTCTTTCATGCGCTGAATCGGCATCATTGATCGCGCCATCACTGATCGCGCCCGGTGGCCATTCCTGCCGAAGCCGGTTGCGCCTTCTTCAGTTCCGCGAAGCGTTGCCGTTCGCTTCGGGCTTCTTCGGCCTTGCCAAGTTTCTCCAGGACGCGCGCCAATTGGTAGTGCGGGCTCGGATCCTTAGGGTTCAGTTCCGCTGCCTTCCGCAAAGAGGACTCAGCTTGAGCTGACTGCCCCGAGAGCGCCTGCGCCTTGCCCAGGCAGTACCAGACATCGGGATTCTGCGCGTCCAGTTCCGCGCCCCGCCGCAGATAGGTCACGGCTGCATCATATTTTCCGGTGTCTAGCAGCGATCGTCCCAATTCATACACCACTGCGGGATTCTCGCCCGACCGGCGCAGCTCCTCCTTATATTCGCCGATGGCTTCGTCGGTGCGTCCGAGGCTGAAGTAGGCGAATCCCAGATGGTAGTGTCCGAGCCGTATGGCCGGGTCGAGCTTCAGAGCGGTTTTGAACTCGTCGACCGCCTGCAGGCTGCGATTCGAATTCAGATACGCTCGCCCCAGCAGCACATGCGCGAGCGCGTTCGCGTTCGGAGGACTGAGCTTTATCGACGCTTCAAGTTCATCCGCGGCGGCCGTGTAATGCTGCTCGCTCAGCAATACCAGAGCCAGATCAAAATGCATCTTGGAGTCTTTCGGGTCCAAGTCTAGCGCACGCGTGAGCTGCTCCTGAGCCTGCTTGAGATCGCCGGTTTGGAAGTAGGCCACGCCCAGATAGTGCCGGAGTTGAGCATCGCGCGGCCAGCGCGAAGCCGCTTGCTCACCAAGCAGTATTGCGTCCCGCAACTGGCCCGAGTCCAAGTCTTGCAACAGCTGCTGGCGCGTTTGGGCTGGGGTAAGATCTTGCGTTTGTGCCAGCGCGGCCGGGCCGGGCAGGCAGAGTAAAATCGCCCTAATAATGAGAGGAGCCAGAGTTAGGACGCGCCGCGTGCTCGCCATGGCACCGTTTGTCATCGTCGCCTCTGTCATCGTATCGTCTTTGCGCAGCCAGTCGCAACGCGCCTGCAAGCCTCGTCGCAGCGCGTCGCGTCGAAGGAGCTTCTATGCACGTCAAAGATTTTCTTCGGATGTTTGCCTACGATCACTGGGCGAATCGCGAATGCCTCGCCTCGATGCACTCCGCCGGATCCGTTTCCGCCGATACAGTCGGTCGCGTGGCGCACATCCTTTCGGCGCAAAAGCTCTGGCTCGAACGTATCCTGCAGCAACGCCAGAGCATGCCGGTATGGCCCACTGCAACGATTGAGGATTGCATGGCGCTGGCCGACGAGATGTCAACGGCGTGGCGAAATTATCTTATTCAGCTTGGGACGCAGGTGCCGCCCGGCTCGCTTGACGACAAAGTTGAATACCGCAACAGCAAAGGCGAGCCCTGGTCCAGCAGGGTGGAAGACATATTGACGCATGTGCTGTTTCACTCGGCGTATCATCGCGGACAAATCGCTTTACAGATGCGCGCCTCCGGCATGGAGCCCGCATACACCGATTTCATCCACGCCGTGCGCCAGGGGTTCGTAAAATAGGAAGTCAAAGATGGATCGTGGGACGATATGGCGGGTCTGGCTGCCGTTGGCCGCGGGCCTGTTGGCTCTCGGAATTTTTTTTAACTCCGGACGGGGGCCGCACGGGCCGGCGCGCTGGATCGGTTTGCTGCTCAGTTTGATCGGCCTCGCGGGCGTAATTCTCGCCCGCCATACGCTGGGCCGGTCGTTCTCTATCGCTCCGAAAGCGACGGCGCTCGTCAGCAGCGGCATCTATTCGCGAATCCGCAATCCGATTTATATCTCCGGAGAAATTTTTTTGATCGGCGTGGTTCTAATGCTGTGGCGTCCCGCACTGCTGATTATTCTGCTGGCGCTGATTCCCGTGCAGATCATCCGCGCACGCCGCGAAGCCGCAGTCCTGGAAGCAAAATTCGGCGATGCCTACCGCGAATACCGCAAGCACACCTGGTTCTGACCCCTGTTGCTTGCGTCCGTCCCTACACGAGCAGGGCTGCTATTATTTCGACAATGAAATCAGCCTCGACCAAACTCCTTCCGGCGTTGCTCTTTTTTTTTCTGGTGGCTGGGCTTCACGCCGCTGAGGAACCCAAGCTCAGCCCGCTCCCGTCGCCAGTTTCAAATAATGCAGTTGCCATTTCGCACGACGAAGGCGGACCCAGGATTTTTTCCTTCATGGGCATCGGTCCGAAGAAAACCTGGGATGCAATCACAACCAGCGCCTACGAACTCGACCCCGATAGCGGCAAGTGGACAGAAAAGCGTCCGGTGCCGGGCGTGGCCGGGCGTCTGGCGGCCTCGGCGGTGGCGCTGCACGACCAGGTCTTCATCTTCGGAGGTTATGTCGTCGATGCGCAGGGCGGAGAGACCACCGTGTCGGACCTGAATGTCTTCGTTCCGGTTGAAAACCGTTATTATCGCGGCAAAGACATTCCCGTGCCTGTCGATGACGCGGTTGTGGGTCTCTATCGCGACCGTTACATTTTCCTCATCGGCGGATGGTCAACGTCAGCTGGAGGGGGTAAGGGCGACGCCGTCCGCAACGTGCAGGTGTATGACACCGACAAGGATACCTGGATCCAAGCCGCACCAATTCCCGGCACTCCCGTGTTCGGTCATGCGGGCGCTATCATCGACGACACCATTGTCTACGTGGACGGCGCCTACAAGAACCCGTACGGCACAAATCCCAAGTACGTCGCCTCCAGGGAATGCTGGATGGGCACAATTCCCAAGAAAGGTGACTTCACGAAAATTGTCTGGAGGAAGCTTGCCGCTCATCCTGGCAACGCGCATTTTCGCATCGCGGCCGGTGCAGGGCCGCTGGAAAAAAGGGGAGGCAGAATTTATTTCTCCGGCGGTACTGACACTCCATACAACTACGACGGAATCGGCTACAACGGCCAGCCCGCCGAACCTTCGCCGGTGACCTTCGCCTTTAACGACTACAGCGGCGAGTGGGAGACCATCAGCGAAGATACTGCCGAGCCCACCATGGATCATCGCGGCTTGCTGGTCACACGCCGCGGCCTGGTCATCGTCGGAGGCATTGAAGAAGGCCAGCAGGTGACCGCCAAAGTGGCGGTTGTAAAACCTGCCCGCAGGAAGTAACCTTAATACTGCGCTAATGGACGCGTTTTGAAGGGTTTGCTGTGTCCCGCGCACGGTGTCATACGCTAAGATTCTTGCGCCGAATCATCACGACATCGAGTGATGCCAATCACGGCAGAGCTTCTCCTTCAGGCATCTAATTACTACAGCCGCAATTCTGCGGTGTCCTGTGTTTTTTTGAAAATCCATTCACTACATAAAAATTCGGAGGCAAGCCTATGACTGTCATGGAACCGCCCAAGGGTACTGCTGCGGCGGACTACACCAATCAGATTCTCAACCTCGTCAAAGCCAAGAACCCAGCCGAACCGGAGTTCCACCAGGCTGTTCTTGAAGTGTTCGACTCCTTGCGGCCCGTGTTGGAACGCCACCCGGAGTATCGCGAAGCCAAGATCCTGGAACGTATTACGGAACCTGAGCGAGTCCTCATGTTCCGCGTTCCCTGGTTCGATGACCAGGGCAAAGTGCAAGTCAATCGTGGCTTCCGCATCGAGATGAACAGCGCCATCGGCCCCTACAAGGGCGGACTGCGCTTCCATCCCTCGGTGAATCTCGGCATTCTGAAATTCCTGGCGTTCGAACAAGTCTTCAAGAATTCGCTCACCACGCTGCCCATGGGCGGTGGCAAGGGCGGAAGCGATTTTGATCCGAAAGGCAAGAGCGATAACGAAGTGATGCGCTTCTGCCAGAGTTTCATGACCGAGCTCTGCCGCCACATCGGCCCCGATACGGACGTTCCCGCTGGCGACATTGGCGTAGGCGGACGCGAGATCGGATTCCTGTTTGGCCAGTACAAACGGCTGCGGAATGAATTCACCGGCGTCCTTACCGGCAAGGGCCTGGCCTGGGGCGGCTCGCTGATTCGTCCCGAAGCCACCGGCTATGGCTGCGTCTACTTCGCAGCTGAAATGCTGAAAAGCCGCAAAGACACGCTGGAGGGCAAAGTGTGCCTGGTCTCCGGCAGCGGCAACGTCTCGCAATACACCGTCGAGAAGCTGCTCGACCTGGGCGCGAAGCCGGTTACCTTGTCCGATTCCGACGGGGCCATCTACGATGCCGACGGCATCGACCGCGACAAGCTCGCTTTCGTCATGGAGCTGAAGAACAATCGCCGCGGCCGTATCAAGGAGTACACCGAAAAATTCAAGAAGGCCATCTATAGCGCTACCGACAAGAAGCTAGACCATAGCTGGCTGTGGGCCATCAAGGCCGACTGCGCGTTCCCGAGCGCCACTCAGAATGAGATCAACGCAAAAGACGCGGCGAACCTCATCAAGAACGGCGTAAAGGTAGTCAGCGAGGGAGCGAACATGCCAAGCACCCTCGAGGCCACCAAAGCGTTCCTCGACGCCAAAGTCCTCTACGGACCGGCCAAGGCCGCCAATGCCGGCGGCGTTGCCACTTCTGGACTCGAAATGGCGCAGAACAGTATGCGCATCTCCTGGACCCGCGAAGAAGTCGATGATCGTTTGCACAAGATCATGATCGCCATCCACAAGAACTGCTACGAAACGGCCGAGAAGTACGGCACGCCCGGCAATCTGGTGAACGGCGCCAATATCGCGGGCTTTTTGAAGATCGCGAACTCGATGCTGGATCAGGGGCTGGTGTAAGCCGAGTTGGCGCAAGCCAAGCCAGGCGGAAGCTAAACAGAAGTGTCTTAGGAGAAGCGACGCGGGAGGAACGATCTCTCCCGCGTTTTCTTTGCGCCGGCCACGGGAGTTGCGCGGCGAAGTGAAGAGATGTGTGGAATAGCGGCCAACGTTGACCTAAGGCAAATCCCACAGCAAATTTCAGGGAGTGGCGAGTGGGATGTCTGTGATGCGACGATGAAGCGACGCCTCTCCGCTACCGCGCCCGCGCCAGCACCAGCGTTATATCGTCGGGCTGTTCGTTGTCGCCGATCCAGTCGGCCACGGCGGTAACGGCAATTTCGGTGATGCGCTCCAGCGGCAAATGGCGATTCTCGCGCACCAGTTGGATCAGCCGCTCTTCGCCGAACTCGCCATAATCGTTTTCCGGCTCGGTCACTCCATCCGTGTAAGTCACCAGCAAATCGCCCGGGCGGAGTTGCACGGTGGCTTCCGGAAAGCTCACGTTGTCGAACAAGCCGATCACGGTTCCACCGCAGCTCAGCAACTGAGACGACCCATCTTTGGAAATCAGGATCGGGGGCAGGTGACCGCCGTTCGCGTAGGTGAACCGGCGCGTTAACCCGTCATAGATTCCCAAAAACAAAGTCGCGTACTTTGCCGCCGGGGTGCTTTGGTAGAGCTGATGGTTCAGCAGCCCCAGCAGCGTTGCTGGAGAAGCGTCCGCCCCCCTCGACTCAGAAGCCAGCATCAATCCCGAGTTCCCTGCTGCGCCGACCGCGGCTGGTTCGCGCAGCATCGGTTCGCGAAGTACGGGTACTTCGTCGATGCTGTACGCGCGCACCGCCGAGTGGATCGTCGCCATCAGCAGCGCGGCCGAAATTCCTTTGCCGCTGATGTCGCCGACTGCCAGCATCAGCTTGTCGGAATTCAGCGCGAGAAAATCGTAATAGTCCCCGCTCACCGTCCGCGCCGGGCGGCAGAACCCGTGCACTTCCAGCGTCTCCAGTTGCGTGATCAACTTGGGATAGAGCTGCGCCTGCACTTCCTGGGCAATCGCCAATTCGCCTTCCAGACGCTGCTTTTCTTTCTGTTCCTGAACCAACTTCTCGATCGACGTGGTCATCGAGTTGAAGGAATTTGCCAAGGTCGCCAGCTGATCGCTCGACTTCACCGTGATGCGGTGGCTGAAGTCGGCCCGATTGACGTGCGTGGTTGCCTCGTAGAGTTGGCCCACCGCCGAGGTGATGCTGCGCGTTAGCTTTGTTCCGACGAACAGCGCCAGCAGTACAACGATCACGAACACAGACATGACCAACTTCAAAATACTCTTCAGGCCTTCCGCGTAATCTCCCCGAGCTGCAAAAAGTTTGGTGGAGATTACAGAGGGCCGGGTCTCGACCTCCGCGATCGCTCCATAGCGCCGGTCTCCCGCTGCCCAATCCACCACTTGCAGCGGGATCCTTAAAGTGACCTCGTGATCGAATGCGCTGCTCGCTTGCGGAAGCGTCCCGGCGGAGAAAACCCGCTGAGGCTGGTTCCCGTCATCAAAGGTCGGGAAGGAGAAGGATAAAGACTTCGAGCCGCCCGGCTCCGCCACCGCGAGCGGCTGCACCGTCGAACCTTCGGTTCCATAGACAACAATGCGGCCGAGGTCCCGGGCGATGTTCTCGACAAACTCTTTGTCGAAGGGCTCACTTACAATCACGCGCAAGGATTCTGGCTCGGCCGCGAGCACGGTCGCTGTCCGAAGATAAAGTGCGCCGTGGTCGCGAACCACGTCGCGGAAATCTTCGGTTATAAATGAAGGAGAGTCAAAACCGGCCGCGCCCTCCGGCCCCGAGCAATAAGGTTGCGGCTGATCCCGATACCACACGCACACTTGCCGCCGCGCCCACTCCGGACGACGCGGCCTTATCCGGCGGAGGATTCCTGCATCCAGCTTTCCACCGTCAGAGATTTGCATCGCCAGGTGATGGGCGATGGCTCGGTTGGCTGCCTCCATGCTGCGCAGGTGAGTGGCGATATCGGAGGTTACGACGAAGCTGGCAAACTGCCCGGCGAGAAGGTAGAGCGTGATCAGCGAAATCACCACCAGCAGAAAAACCGGAATCACGCCGATAAAAACATAGGTTACGATCAACCGGTTTCGCAGCCGCCACAGAAGTTGCGAGCGCAGCCAGCGGAAGCCGGCAATCGCGAGCAACAGAATCGCCAGCGCGCTGAGAAAAGTCACCCAGCCCGTCAGGCTGGCCGACGTTGCCGGACTCGCGCGCCGCGTCAGCCACTGCACCGCGAACAGAAGCAGGTCGAGCGCCAGCACGTAGAGCGCCGCCCACGCGACCCAGCTCTGCGGCCAGAGCCCCTTGTCGCGCAGCGTGCTCTCGACTTCCAGAGAGATGAGTCTCATCCCGTTGCCTGATTTGCCGCCTTGCTATAGGACATCGCGCCTGGGGTCATATCTCAGACGTCATATCTCAGGATAGATGTCGAAAAAGGCCGCCAGACTGGTTTTGAGCTGTTTCTCGATTTCGTCTTTGCCGCCCTCGAGAATGTGCATGGCGACGTGTGCATCCCGCCCATTCTTGAGTTTGATCGTGGCCGCGCCAACCTCCGCCACCTCGTCGGAAGGCAGCAGACGCAGACCATATACCAATGTCAGGTTTGCCATCCCACGATTGTAAGCCAGAGGATGTGCGTCAGAAGAGTGTGAGATGCCGGTGGAGAACCGGGCGTCCCCGCCCGGCCCGCCTAGCTGTCCAAGGACGGGCGAGGACCGCCCGTCGCTCCATCGAATGCTTGTTATGGCGCCGACAAGATCTATCCCGGCGGCCACTGCAGCGAGCGCCCGCCGATCAGGTGTACGTGCAGATGAAAAACCGATTGACCGGCGCGCGCGCCCACATTCAGCACCGTGCGGTAGCCATCTTCAATCGAACGCTGACGCGCAATATGGGCGGCCGTCAGATAACAGCGTCCGACCAGTTCCGCGTCTTCTGCCGCGGCTTCCTTCAAGCCGGCGATATGTTTTTTCGGGATGACCAGCACGTGGGTCGGGCCTTGCGGGTTCAGATCTTCAAAGGCAAATGTGTGCTCGTCTTCAAAGACTTTCTTGGATGGTACTTCGCCGCGAATGATCCGGCAGAATAGACAATCCGCCATAAGTGTCTCCCCTTGTCTGGGATTGCGATCTCCCGGCAAGTCAACACGGAGATAAGTTCTTTATATCTCTGGACGAAACAATACTCCTTATAAGTAACGGCGTCCTATAAGAAATTGTCAGTCGAGCCGTACCAGGAAGACCGATCCCTCCGTCGTTTCTGTCTCCTGTGCCAGTGTGGTAGCACGCCGGCGGTCGTCGTCGAGCACGCGCACTCGCACCCACCAGTCGCCCACGGGACTCACAAACTTCAGGACTTTGGCCGTCTGGTAACGCTTCTGCAGGTGTTCCGCCAATTCCGCGGCTGCATTCTGCCCGGTGAAGGAGCCGATCTGAACCGCCCAACGTCCACCGGCATCGAGAGGCTCGGGCGACTGAAGTACCTCCAGCCGAACTTTGGCAGTGCCTGGCAAGTACACATCCAGCGCCTTCGCGGCGGCGAGCGAAAGATCGACGATGCGTCCCGGGACGAAGGGCCCGCGATCGGTGATCCGCACCACCGCAGAATGTTCGGTTTTCAGATTCGTGACGCGCACGATCGAGCCCAGCGGCAAAGTAAGATGTGCCGCCGTCATCGCATTCATGTTGTAAACCTCGCCGTTCGATCCGCGCCGATTGTGATACGGAGCGCCGTACCAGCTCGCCACCCCGGTTTCTTCAAAGATGGGCTTTGCGCCGGCGGGAACCTCGATCTTCTCGGCTTCGCCTGTCGTTTCCGACGGTCGAGTCGCGGCTGGTTTTTGCTGCGGAAGTGACGGCGGTGGTGGGACCTGCGCCTGCGTATGCTTATGTCCACAGCCGCTCAGAAGCGCCGTGCCCAGCAACAGAAGGAATAAAAGACATGGCGGTGACCATGCCGTCGGCCACCGCGACAGCAGCCCGTTCCTGGGCCGGTAGCTGGAAGGAAGACTGTTCAAGAACTCTTGCGATGGGTTTCCAGATAGTCCGCGAACTCGGAGAGCTTTCCCGCCGCGGTGCGCAGCGCCTTGGAGGAATGCGTTCGCACCGCCGGCACCACCTCGTCGTTCAGATACGTCACCAGTTCCGCCGTCTCTTTCTCCAGAGTCTCGGCGATATTCGCTACCGAGCGGTTGAAGCGCGCGGAAGCCTCTTCCACCTTGCGGTCGAATTCCGTCATATCCATCCTGCCGGTTCGAGTTAATGTTCACGCGTGCGTTGCGGTTACCAAGCTTCATCATTATCGTGGGCCTTCTCCCCGCGGTCAATCCGCTTCGTGTGCAATCTGGTTACTCCCCGCGTGGACGGGGGAAAGCCCCGTCCCCACACAAGCCGGGTCGCGATACAATCACGCCATGCGTCCGAGGATGGCTGTTGAATCTCCGCCGGTTTCTCTGATTTTGATGCTGACTTTAGGTCTGATGTTCACGCCGGGCTGTACCTTTTACGGCGATCATCCAGCGCGCGCGTTGTCGGAAGCGACCGGAGGCGAGGGACTGGAGCGCGTCTTCTGGAAAGAGGTGCAAACGGCGAACTGGGTGGAAGTGGAGCGCGCTCTCGCTTCGAATTACTCAGGAGTAACTCCTGGCGGAACGCTCGATCGCTCCGCTACGCTTGAGCAATATCGCCAGTGGCAGTTGAAAGACTATGCGCTCGGCGATCTGAAGACCGAGTTGAACGGAAACACTATCGTCGTGACCTACACCATCACTCTGAACGGCAGCTTCAATGGAACGGGCGGCTCGCAACCGCTCCCCTCGGCACCTCAGCGCATGATGACCGTGTGGCAGCAGCAAAAAGCGGGATGGGTTGCCATCGCGCACAGCGTCAGCCCACAATAATGCGCGCATCCGGCACCAATGCCGTAGAGACGAGGCTGGCCGCGTCTCCAGGTCCACGGGCCGGCAATAGCCTCGCCGCCTTTCGTCGCGCTCTTCTCCGCTGGTACGATCAGCATCGCCGCGATCTCCCGTGGCGCGAAACCCGCGATCCCTACCGAATCTGGCTCAGCGAAATCATGCTGCAGCAGACACGCGTGGCCGCCGTGCTTGACCACTACCGGATTTTTCTCAAACGTTTTCCGAATGTGCAGGAGCTGGCCGCGGCTTCTGAAGATGCTGTGCTTGCGGCGTGGAGCGGCCTGGGCTACTATCGGCGCGCCCGCATGTTGCATCAGTGCGCAGAAGATGTTGTGGAGAAGCACGGTGGCCGGTTCCCGCGGAATTCCGAAGCCTTGCTCGCACTGCCTGGAATCGGACGCTACACTGCTGCGGCCATCGCCAGCATCGCGTTTGGTAAACCGGTAGCCGTCGTCGATGGCAATGTCGAGCGCGTGTTGCAGAGATTCATCGGCATCGATCTCGCCGGGCCGCAACCCTGGCGACGTGCACAAGCGCTTCTCGATCACTCCCGGCCCGGGGACTTCAATCAAGCCATGATGGAACTCGGTGCCACCGTGTGCGTGCCGCGCGAGCCCCGCTGCCTGGCCTGCCCCGTTCGGAAATGGTGTGCAACTCGGGGAGAAGTTCCGCGACCGGTATCTATTGAGCTCATGCCGGCTTCGCGTCAGAACAAGAAACAAATCTGGTGTGCGCTTGACTGGCGCGATGGCAGTGGCAGTGACAGCGCCCGCGGCAATGGTAAAGTCCGGCTGGTGCAGCGCCCGCGCAAATCTTCCCTCATGCCGGGCATGTGGGAACTGCCGCAATCATCTGAGCCCCCGCGACCGCTGCCGGCCTCAGCACCTTGGCGCACGTTTCGTCATTCCATTACCGTCACCGATTACACTGTTCATGTGCTGCGGAATACGATGTTGCGGAATATGCCGTCGCCCGCTGCTACGCCGGCTGCCGAAGGCAAGTGGATTGCGATTGATCACATCCCGCAGATGCCAATCACGGGGCTGACGCGGAAAATCCTGAAAGCCGGCGGCATCATCTAATTACTGAAGCATTTCTTTTATGAAATGGCTCGATCGACTGTTTGGAGGTCCGAAAGATATGGCTGCGTTGCCGGCCGGAACCAAAGCGCCTGACTTTTCCTTGCCCGCCGTGGCTGAGGGCGGCAAATTCTCCTTGCAATCCGCTCTCCAACAAGGGCCGGTGCTTGCCGCCTTCTTCAAGGTTTCGTGTCCGGTCTGCCAATACACGTTTCCCTTCCTCGAACGCATGCATAAAGCTCACGGCGACAAGAAAATCAAGATCGTCGGCATTTCGCAAAACGACCAGCGCGACACCACCGCTTTTCTGAAAGAGTACGGCGTCACCTTCCCTACTCTGCTCGACGATCCGAACGGCTACGCCGTGTCGAATGCTTACGGACTGACCAATGTTCCCACTTTGTTCCTGATTGGACAGGACGGCAAGATCGAAATCAGCAGCGTTGGATGGGTCAAGCAGGAAGTGGAGGACATCAACCGCACGCTTGCTGCCGCTCAGCAGATTGCGCTTCCTCCAATCTTTCAGCCCGGAGAAGACGTTTCCGCTTTCCGCGCTGGTTGAGGCTCCAAGAACTGATCCCGCGGTCGCGGGACTAAAAAAGAGGCGGCGCCGATGTTTATCGCGCGCCGCGGTTGCACTCAGAGAGCCTTGTATCCTGCCCAGCTTCGCGCTACCGCACTTCGTCTGTACCTACACCGTGGTAACTTTGGCCCCTTCCGCCGACGTGCTAGCCTGCTGCTTAGTTGTGCAATTTCAGTAATTTGCAAGCAGCGTACGAGACTAGAGGCGATGCCCAAGCTCCCGATTTTTCGGCTGCGCAATTCCGCACCGCTTAGCCGCCCCGATCTTCGATACCACGGGGTCAGACTGGCGTTCAGCGACTTGCAACTGGGCGTCGACAATCTCCGCTACGACGTTTTTCTGAGCCCGCGCATCACCTCAGATTTAAGTTTCCATCTGGCGCGTTACATCTGCCGCTTCGGCCAGGTGGAATCACTCTTCGAAATGGATGTCCCGACCGCTACCCAAAGCAAATTCATACGCGCCGCCGAGGGCACGACCAAACTGAGCAAGCCCGGCCCCGCCGACCTGAAGAGTCTGCTGATCTCGATTCATCTCGCGATCCTGAATCGCGCCAAGGCGGAGGGAAATCCGTCGGTTGATGTGCTCGGACGCCTGGCCGTGCTCAAGTTCATACGCACCGAACTGCAAATGCAGTTTTCGAGGATTCTGGAACAGTGCCGCGCGAAGTCGAAGTCGCTGGAGGGTGTGCGGCAAGCGAAAATGGTGCAGACGCAGGAACTCGTCTCTGCCTTCCAGGTGCGCAAGAAGATCATTCTCCGGCGCGCCGGACAGGAGATGTTTCGTCTCCTCCGCGAAATCGAAAAAGAGACGCTGGCCCGCACTCGGCGCTCGCTGCTCGGCGAATTGCCGGCCGACTGCTATCGCCTGTTCCTCAATCCGTTGATTCTTACCGAAGATGGCCGCGACGATTATCTTTGCGCCGAGCACTATTACATGTTCGGCAACTTCGACCGGGATCCCGACCGTTTCCCCAGTCTCCGCCAGTTCGCTTTGGATTTTCTGCGCGAACTGGGATACGGAGAAGCGGATGACGATGAGCATCTGGAGCAGGCGTTCAACGTTCCCGAAAACGCTGCCGCGCTGGTGGGCACGGGCAGCGGCGAAGACTTGACGCCCGAGGATCGCAACCGAAAAGACCGCCTCGATATCTGGACCCGGATGCTGCAGCGCGAAGGCGTTCTCGCGCACGTGGTTGCTACCTATGAAGCCGTTCCCCTGCTCGCCGAATATGCGCCGCGGGTGAACCCGCAGCAGATCAAAGGGGCGTTGCTTTTCCGCGAAGAATCGGAGCGCGTGGAAAAAATGATTGCCGAAGGCCGTCTCCATTCGGACCGGCTCTTTGCCGCCATCGGACGCGTCGCCTCCTGCCGCGGCTCGGAACGCAGCCGCTTTGCTGCGCGTCTCTTGCACGACCTATTTTGTTATCATCGCGATCTGCGCGGCCTGGAAGCTCTGAGCTCCGGTTTTGACAGGATCAACCTGGTGAGCGACGAGAAAGTCCGCCAACTCTCCACCCTCAACGGCATGCTCTACGAGTTCCTGCCTCCCGAAGAGCAGAAGCCGGCCGAGGATCGGGTGGTTCACCACGTGATCCTGAAGGCCGACGTGCGCGACTCTTCGCGCCTGACCCGCTCGCTGATGGAAAAGGGCATGAATGCCGCTTCGTATTTCAGCCTTAATTTCTACGATCCGATCAACAAGCTGCTGGCAAAATACGGCGCCACGAAAGTCTTTCTCGAAGGCGATGCCATCATCGTGGCCGTGCTCGAACGCGAAGGCGAAGACATGCTCAGCGTCGGCCGCACCTGCGTTCTGGCGTGGGAGATTGTGAGCCTGCTGCGCGACTACAATGAACTTCTAGAGAGCTCCGGTCTGCCGCAGATGGAAGTGGGTTTAGGCATCGCTTATCAGGATTCGGCTCCGCTCTACCTAGTGGATGGCGAACACCGCATCATGATTTCCGATGCCATCAATGAGAGCGACCGTCTTTCCTCCTGCAGCAAGCGCGTCCGCAAGAAACTGGCACCCGATGCGGGAGTCTTCCAGGTGTACTCGGTGCAGATCGGGGGCGGCGGCAAGAACGGAAACCATGGCAATGACAGTGCGAGCGCTGACGCCGGAGCCGAAGAAATGCGACTTAACTACAACGTAGGCGGAATCTGCCTGAGTGAAGCGGCCTTCCGCAAACTGCAGCAGGAAATCTCGTTGTCGGCCTGGGCGCCGGATGCCAGCGAGTCTGGGTTTAATAGCCCATGGATCGACGAGCAGCGTGAGATCTTCGTGGGGACCGTGCCCCTCGGCAATGGACTATTTCGCAAGATTGCCATCCGCAAGAACCGCATCGCCCAAGTGGATGTCCGCGACTTATCTATTTTGCACTGGACCGACCGCTGGTATTACGAGGTCTGCGCCAATCCGGCCGTATACGCCGCCCTTCCAGGAGAAAAATCCGCGTCGGCCCGGCGTTAGAATTCAAGGGTTCTGGTCGAGGGCAGGGTCTCGCCTGTCCGGCAGTTGGGTGGCCGGGCGGGGACGCCCGGCTCTCCACCAGCAAGGCTCCGATCGGATACCTTCAGAAACTGCGCCGAACCCTGAACGGAATCTCCACTACGGCTTCGAGCGCCACTGGTTTCCCCGCTCTTTCCGCAGGCACGAATTTCCAGCGGGCCAGTGCACTCGCGGCAAAGGCATCCAGACGTTCGTCCGGGCTGTTGAGGACGCGAATGTCGCCCACCTTGCCATCCGAGTTAATGATCGCATAAAGCGTGACCATGCCGTGCACGTTGGCGCGAATCAATTCCAGCGGATAGCCGGGGTCCGATTTTTCCGTGGCCACAGGCTCCAGCAGTTCCCCTTCTTTCCGGCCCCCGTCGAGTTCCGCGAACTTTATCACCCAGCTGCCCGTCGAGGAATTCAGATTCGGCATGTTCAACGTCCGCCCATAGACGCGCTTACCGCGAAAAACCTTGCGGTCCATGTCGGTGATTTTATCGTCAGAAACCGGAGAGGCAGCGCGCGCGCTCGAACGGTCGCCGGGCCTGGTCTCCGGCTTCGAAAGGCTGGCCACTTCGCGTGGGTCGTCCGAGTTCACCGCGCCGACGTGGAGTCCGGCAGGCAGAGAGCCGTTTGTCTGGGCGTTGAAGCCGCCGCTGCCGTCTCCACGACTCCCCGCGTTCTTCGCTGTCGATTTCGATCCCGCCAAATCCGGGGTTCCCGACGCGCCTGGTTTTCCCTTTGGAGTTGCGGCAAAGGTTCCCCGGCGATTGCCGCCGGGAACTGCCACGGGACCGGTGGGCGCTACGGGATGAATGCCCAATGCGATCAGCCGTGCATTCGCGCGGCCATTGCCCGAGGCCGCCACGCTCGGCGGAGGGGCCACGGGCTGCGCGCCGCCACCGGGCAAATTTCCTCGTCCGCTGCCGCGCGCCGCCAGTGGATGCTGTTCGGCCAGCGTGAGCTGCGGAGCCGGCGGCACCACGGTACTCGGGCCAATGTTGATGGGCCCAACGTGTCCTTTTGTCGATTGCGTTAATTCCGGAGGCGGTTCCACGACCGCCGTCTCTGGGCCAGCCAAGCCGCGCGTGTGATGGGACGTCACCTCCGGAGGCGGTGCAATAACGTCCGACTTCAGCGCCGATTGAACCACACGGTCGCGCGTTAACTGCACGTCCGGCGCGGGCGCGATGACCTGCGTCTCGGGCGCGACGATTCGGGACAACGAGGCCCGCGTCGCATCCAGCGGAACCGCCGGCACGATGGTCCCTGTGGCCACGATATTAGGCAAGGGGACGTCGTGATTGAGCTTGAGGTCGGGCGGCACGACGATGGTTTGGGAGCGGTTGTCCGCCTCCGGCGGAACCGAAAGGATTGGCTGCTTGGCGTAAGTGGGGTCTCCTTTTTGCGGCTTTGGCGCTTCCGATGCGCCGGTTTCGAGCGGAGGCAAATATTCTTCCGGCGTATAGGTTACCAGCGACGACCGGTCAAACACGGGGCGCTCCAAAATTCTCTGCTGTCGAATCCACACGAACGATATCGTCCATATGAGGGCCACTGCTGCCGTGTGCAACAACGCGGATTGCAGGAAGCGTCCCCAGGGCAGCTTTTGCTGAACGAAGACATCTCGCCACATGTCGAATTCGTAATCGCCGGGGAACTCCGCCCGGCGGAGTACCGCCCGAAGTGCGGCGCGAACTTCCGGGCTCGCGGGATCTTGTTCCACCATAAGTCTCAACAGTCTTTGCTCCGGGGATTCCATCTGGCTCCAAGTTACCCCTTAGCCGACTCCCACGACGGTGCCCCCGGAAGGCGGGATCCGAGGCGTCTTCGCTGGCTCGCCCCGGACGGCTGGTCTTTCCCAAGATTATAACTGACCTCGAGGGGTTGCCGGGCGGGCGTCGCGTTTTACCCGTGTCCCGATCATGACCGCTATACTGACTGTTCCGAGGTGAGCATGCCGATCCACGCCAACCGTTGCCGGACCAGCCCCGCGCTTCAACTTGCGTGTTTTGTTCTTTTTGCTTTAATGTCTGCTAGCGTACAAGCGAACCCCGATCAACAGCACAAAGATCGGCAAAGCCCGGCAACTCCCGGTGCGGATTACTCCGGTATGTACAGTTTTTTGCGCGAAGGGGAGTTTGTGCAGTTCACCGTCGAAGACCATCACGTCATCGGCTTTGTTTCACGCTATGCCGACTCGGAGGGCGATGGCGGGTTTCTCGATCACTTTTTTAAGTCGGGTAAGCTCGATGGCAATCAACTCGCGTTTATTACCGAGACCGTGCATGGCGTATCGTTCGAATTTAAGGGGACGGTCGAGCGGGGCGAGGGGAAAAGCCGGGGCGACGAAGCGTATTACGTGCTCAAGGGAACTCTGGTCGAGAACAACACCGATGCAGCGAAGAAGACTTCTTCCCGGTCGATCGAGGTTGCACTGCGGAGCTTCCCGCAGGATTTGGCGCACCCGCCGGCGGAAAAGAAGTAGGCGGTGAGTCGAACTATCAAACCATTGTTCAAACTGTCGATTGTCCGAACTATCGATGAATTTATCTCGCGAACCATTCAAAAAAGGAGCGTATATGAACAAAAAGATGTTAGTGGCAGTTCTCATGCTGGTCTGCGTGCTGCCCGTTGTGGCCGAAGACAAAGAAGAGAAGGTAGACGAGCGCATCAACAAATCCGCGATCGTTTTCAAAGAAATCCTCGGCATGCCGGATGGGATTCCGAAGGATCTACTGAATAGGGCGTATTGCGTTGTGATCTTTCCGTCGGTAAAAAAGGCGGCGTTTGTTGTGGGGGGCAGCTACGGGCGAGGACTGATCACGTGCCGCAGGGGGCGGGATTTTTCGGGCTCGTGGAGCGCGCCGGCGATGTTTGCGCTGGAAGCCGGAAGTTTCGGTTTTCAAATTGGCGGGCAGGAAACCGACTTCGTGCTGCTGATAATGAATGACTCGGGCGCAAGATCGGTAATGTCGAGCAAGGTGAAGCTGGGAGGGGACGCGTCGGTTGCGGCCGGGCCGGTGGGACGCGATGCTGCCGCGGCAACCGATATCGTCATGAAAGCTGAGATTCTGTCGTATTCCAGAGCACAGGGGCTGTTTGCGGGAGTGTCGCTGGAGGGTTCGACCCTGCGCTCCGACGACGGAGCCAACAAGGCCCTGTACGGGAAAGAACTGAGCGCCAAGGAAATAGTGCGCGAAGGCAAAGTGGCGCCACCGGCGTCGGCGCAGCGTTTGCTGGCGCTCCTCAGGAGAGCTTCTCCAAAACACGTGATGAAGTAGTACCCACGGAGCAATTTCGCGAACAACCCCCCGGCTGGGCCTCCTAGTCCAATCGGGGGGTTGTTTTTTCCCTGCTTATAGGTGAAAAATTAACCCCAGTGTACAGTTTCATTCTTCGCTCGCCTCTGCCACAGCGGTAAGCGGGCTCTTGGGGGCTTGCTCGTATGTCCATCGACGTTCCACTTGCCAGCGTGGCCGCGCGCGTGGCCGTGATGACCACCGACGAGTCGGTCATGCTGGCCGCCCAGGAAAACCTCGCCTCGGACTTTCATATCACCTTATTGGACGCCGGGGAGGGCGTGCTAGCGCTCCAGAATGAGGTTCCGCTGGAAGCTGTAATTCTGGACCTGGACGCGCCCAATGGATCTTCCGAGCCCATGGTCGAACTGGTCAGCCAGCTGCGTGCGAGGGATGAGGACTTGGTGCTGATTGGCCTCATCCAGTCGCTGACCAAGGTGCGGCGACGCAAGTTTCTGGCAGCGGGAATCGCGCATTGCTTCGTGGCCCCGGTGGAGTTCGCTGAGGTGCAGGCATTCCTGCAGAGAGCGCTCGAGCAGCGCCGGCGCGAGATCGAAGGGCGAAAAGTCCGCGAAGATGCGCTAAGCCGGTATTCCTTCGGGGAGCTGATCGGCGGCAGCGAAGCCATGCATCGGGTGTATGACGCGGTCAGCCGCGTGGCGCCGGGCAATAGCACGGTGATGATTCGGGGTGAAAGCGGAACGGGGAAAGAACTGGTAGCGTGCGCCATCGTGGCCAACAGCCCGCGCAGCGAGCAGCCATTTGTCAGCGTAAATTGCGCGGCCCTGCCGGAGACGCTGATTGAATCGGAGTTGTTCGGGCACGAAAAAGGGGCATTTACGGGCGCGCACCAAGTACACGCCGGACACATCGAGATGGCCCATGGAGGCACGCTGTTTCTCGACGAGATCGGCGCCTTGGACCTGGCTCTGCAAAGTAAACTGCTGCGAGTCCTGGAACAGCACGCGGTGCAGCGCCTCGGGGGCCAGGTGCCGAGGAAGATTGACTTCCGACTGATCACGGCGACTAACGAGGATCTTGAGCAGGCAGTGCGTGCGGGAAGATTCCGCGAAGATCTTTATTACCGGATCAACGTGATTCCGATTGTTCTGCCTCCGGTGCGCGAGCGGGAAGGCGACATCGCGCTGCTGGTGGATCATTTTCTGCGTTATTACTGCGCCGCGAACAGTCTGCCGGTGAAGACCATCGACCTCGAAGCGCTGGAAGTGCTGGAGGATTACCACTGGCCGGGCAACGTGCGCGAACTGGAAAACCTGATGCAGCGGCTGGTGCTGATGGTTCCGGGTTCAAACATCGCGGTAAAACATTTGCCGCAGGGGATCCTGTACTCGAGTTCCGCGAAACAGGAGTCTCTGCTGATTCCGGAAGAAGGAATCTCCTTTGATGAGGAGATGGCGCGGATCGAAGCTGCGTACCTGCAGGCAGCCTTGCGGCGGACCGGGGGAAAGAAGACGGCGGCGGCGGCGTTGCTGCGGATCGATGGACAAAAGATGAAGTACCTCTGTCGCAAGTACGGGCTTCGGAGTTGAAGAAGTAGGGTTAAAAAGTGACCTACTGTTGGTTAATTATTAACCTATGCAGTTGATCTGCGCAGCGAAGTGTTCCTCGTTTGGGGAGCCGCTCTCTGTATCTTATTGAAATAATTCAGAGTCGCGTGCGAGAGCCTTGCGATTTGGGAGCTGTGGCGTTTGGCATGGCTCGTGCAATAAGGGATGGCAGACAGGGCGGGGCGAAGAAAAGTTCCCGCGGTCAAAGCATCCCAGACTCAAAAATTTCAGGAGGAAAAAGAACAATGAGCGTCGAAAAGAAATCGCTGATTAACAACATGAAGGCCACCAAGAAAGCTCTCATCGCCAGCAACACGATTTCAGCTAGCCCGCTTGTCTCCAACAAGACGGCCTCGAAGCGCTTCAAAGGTCCCGTTGAAGCCGCGAAGCGTTTCAAGGGTCCCGTTGAGGCCGCGAAGCGTTTCAAGGGTCCCGTTGAAGCCGCGAAGCGTTTGGAACGTCGGTAGCCCTGAGATACAGGCAGGATCGCTTAAGGGCCGTGCTGGGAACCGCACGGCCTTCAGTTTTTTTTTGTAGTTCTTACCAGAGTTTCCGCCTGACAAAATCACTGGCGCTTTGCCAAGCCATTCCCGCGATGCTGCGGCGCACGGTGTAGATTTTGGCGGTGCCGGTCATTCCATATATCAACTTACCTTCAGAGTTCGGTTCCTGGACCGTAACCGGGTAGTAGCGTGGTGCAACCAGCCCCTTGTATTCGGATTTTGGCTCCAGTCCGGGCTCGATCTCCGAGGAGGCCACCGCGATCTCGCCGACCGCACCTGAAATTGACCGGAAAGAAGAATCTGGACGAAGGCTGACTGCCTGCCCGGGCCGCACCTCGGGCATCTCAGATTCTGGAACGTAAAGGCGTGCGCGCAGCGAAGAAAGGTCCGCGATCTCAACCGCGGTGGCTCCGGCTTTGAGATGCGAGCCGAGCAGATCCGCCGGGCGCGGGCTTACTACGCTGCCGGCGATTGGACTGCGCAATTGCAACCGGCTCACTTCCTGAACCAGCAGTTGACTTTGCTGGCGGTCGCGCTGAAATTCCTGATCCATTCCACCCGCACCGGTGTAGTGCATGTGGGCCTCGGTGTTGCGGGAGCGGGCCAGTTGCAGATCGGCCTCCAGCAGCGCTTGTTGCGATTCCAGATCGAGATTGCGCAGGCGCAGGAGCGGAGTGCCAAGCTCTACCTTCTGTCCTTCGTGTACCAGCACTTCGACCACGGTTCCGGGCACTTCGGCGCGTACCACGGCGCGTTGCACCGGCTCGAGAATGAATCGGGCGCCCACCGTGTCGTGAAGAAACGGAACCCAGAGCAGAGCAACCAGAACGATGCTAAGGCTCGCGGCAGGCGCGGGGGTCATGAAACGGGCCCAGGAGGAACGGAGCAGCCGGTCGCGTTTGTCCGTGTAGACGGTTTTCATAAATTTTCCCAACTTGATCAGTCTGGACTTGAAGATCAGGAACGCCACTAAAATCGTAGGGAGGAACGCCCATTCCGGGCTGTAGTGACGGAATACGTTTCCCACAAATCCGGCGGCGGCGTACAGAAGCAGATAGCTGTAAATGCCGGAAAGGATCGCATAGGGCACGAAAAACCAGCGGAGTCGCGGACGAACATAAGGGACTTCCACGGGAAGCCGGAAGATGCGGTTCTGCACCCAGCCCGACATCAGGGCGGTTGAGCGCTCCTTGATCTCGTCAACGCCAACAATTTCCGACAAGATATAGTAGCCGTCGAGCTTGATCAGCGGGTTGAGATTCATGAGTACGACGGCTACTCCGGTGATCAGGACCACTTTGTAGGCCAGATCGTGGATGGCGCCGCCCGGCGGCGTTCCCCACCAGACCACAGTCGCCGCGGCGCAAATAATTAACTCCGTCCAGATGCCGGCCATCATGGTGACCACGCGCTGTAAGCGATTGGCATAGACCCAAGCCTCGGTAACGTCAACGAAGAACGCGGGCGTCAGGTAGATCAGATGAAAGCCCGTGCTGTGGACGCCGCCTCCGTAGTGCTTGCAGGTGACGGCGTGCGACCCCTCGTGAAAAAACGCCATGATGAAGAACAGGATCCAGAACTCGGCAACATCGGCGGCCGACTTGTCGGTGAAGGTGTAGTATTCGAGCGTATCGACGCCGATCTGGGACCAGCGCGTGACGAAGACGTAAATCATGAAAGCAAAAAGGGCGAGCGTCAGGACCGTGAACCATGGGGTGTAGATGAAGCGCAGTTTGCGGGTTGCGGCATCGATCCATATGTCGGCGTCCCAATGAGCAACCGTGATGTGCGCCACGTCCCCGGCTCTCGACTTCTTCTCTTTCTTGCGGCGCTCGCGCAACTTCTGCATGAGCGCAATGTTTTTTTCCTGCGGAGACTGGTACCAGAAGTCGCAGTCCTGCATCATCTCCGCAAAGGTCCGAACATCTTCGGCGCTCATCTGGATCGAATTCTCCGCCAGGAACAACTCGGCAATTTCCGCGTAGGAACGCTGACCATCGAACAGGTGCGCGAGTTTCCACTCTTCGGGGGTCAAGCGGAAGATTTTTGTCGATCCCGGCACATGCGCGAGGATCATTGGCGCGCCTTCCTCGATGTGCTCGCGGCCCACCAGGCGCGGATCCATCTTGCAGATGCGGTTGCTCCTGGTGGGCGTGGTTATCTCGGGAAGAACGTCAAGCGCTTCTGCAAGGTTCATGGCAGGTCGGGAATGCGGATGCTGGTGGTCATGCCGGGCCGCAGATCTTTCGTGGCTCCGACGAGTTGGGCGAGCACTTCGATGGTGCCGCTGGAAGGATCGATGACCGGACTGATTTCCATCACCTTGGCAATGAATTTCGCGTCTCCGGTGTCAACCGAGGTGACTTCGAGGCTTTGCCCGCGCTGGATCTTGCCGGCGAAGCGCTCAGGGAGAGTAAATTGCACCTGCAGTGGCGAAGTCTCGGTGATCCAGAACATGCGGTCGCCGCGGTTGACCCGTTGCCCGGCGCGAACGTAGCGGCGCGCTACAATTCCGGAAAACGGGGCACGGATGCGAGTTTTCTCCAATTCTAGTTCGAGCGAGCGCTCGGTCTGTTGCGCGTTGACGAGCATCTCCTGCACGCGCTTGACGTCCCACTGGTCCGATTCGGCTTTGAAGCGGGCGTGGTCGAATTGCTCCTGGGTGATGAGCTGTGCTTCCCACATCTTTCGCGCGCGTTCGGCATCGGCTTCAAGCACTTTGGCTTCCGCTTCCCAATTCTTAAGGTCGGCTGCGGTGCTGCGGGTGCGGGCGCGCGCCGCATCGAGATCAGCCGTCGCCTGGCGATCGTCCAGTTGCGCCAAAAGCTGCCCGGCGCGAACCATGAGACCCGGTTCAGCATGAATTTCGGCGACGACGCCCTCGCGCTGCGCAGCGACATCCACCTGGTGCTCGACGATGAGCGGACCGGAAGCGATAAAGAACGGCTCATGGTCGGAGGGAGGAGCAGCGGCGGGCACGCTCGCGACGGGGCGAGGCGCGGCTTTGACTTCGGCGGTCCTCGAGTCGCTGCAGCCGGATTGCAAAAGGGCGAGTGTGAGCGTCAGTGTCAGTAAAATCTTCGCCACGGTTTTCAAATTCATCATCGCTTGTTCCTGACTTCTTGCTTTGCTGGTGGAGAGCCAGGCGTCCCCGCCCGGCCGCGTTGCTGCTGGACAAGCGAGACGCCCATCGCTCTACCGTCCCTTACTTATCATCCGACCTTCCCCAGCCAACCTTCACCAGCCGAACCACCACCACAACTTGGAATAGAGCCACATAAACGGACTCCGGAAAAGTACGAAGCCAATGGGATGCCATCCGACAGAAATTTTCCCGCGTCCCTGCATGCCCGGACGCAGGCGGCCGTCGGGATTCGGGACGTTGACGCGGGCGTAGAAGAATCGCGCATCGCCCTCGGCCTGGCTCTTGGGACTGACGACCGCGACATGGCCGCGAAAAGTCTGCGTCGGGAGGCCCTCCACTTTGATGGCAGCGGCGGCGCCGGGACGAAGCAAAGAGATCTCGGACTCATCGATGGCAACATCGACCCGGGCCTCGGAACTGTCCGCAACTTCGGCGAACGTGTCTCCGGCAACTAGGTGGCGGCCGGTCAAGTCTTCGACGTGAGGAGTGGTGACCCAGCCATCCAGCAACGCCCGCAGGTGCGTTCTCTCCAAACGCTCGCGGGCGCGTTCGACTTCGGATGCCCAATACCGCGCTTGCACGCCCTGGATGCCGGCTTCGGCGCCGTCGTTGGCGGCGAGCGCGCGGTTCATCTCCATAGTCGCGGTCTGGTACTTGGCTTGTGCCCCGGCAAGAGCTGAGCGGTAGTCCCAATCTTCGAGGTCAGCCAGCACCTGGCCGCGCTGCACGTGATCGCCTTCGCGAACGTAGACCTGGCGAACCACACCGTCGAGTTCCGGCTGCACCTGGACCGAGCGGGCGGAAGCTACGGTGGAAGTTCCATCCACGCGCATGGGGATGGGGAAAATCGCAAGAAACAATGCGACCGCGGCCGCGCCAGCCACAAACAGCGCCCGGCGACGTTTTTCGAGGGCCAGAAATTTCGTTTTCTTTTGCAGGATGGGCCCGAGGAGCTTGATGAACGGGACTTCCTTGTAGAGTGAAGCATTGCGCACGGCGACGGTCGCCTGCCCGGCAAGAACCCGGATCATCTCGAGATGGGCGGCGCTGAGAAAGTCAGGGTCACTGCTTTCGAATAACAGGAGTCCGAGCCGTCCTTCATCGTCGGCGAGGGGGAGCGCATAAAATGCCCTCATCCCGCTCTCGGCGAAATACTTGCGGAACGGCGCTTTCATCGCCTCTTCCGGAGCGTCGATCCGAGCTTCGTTTTCGTCGCCGCGCTGGGTAATAAAAATGGCGTCGCTGCTGCCAGAGACGACGGGTATCACCGCTTCGAGTTGGGTAATCTCGCGTGCTCCGGGATTGATTTGTTCCATGCCGGAAACGGCCTTCAGGCGCAACCGGCCGCGTTCGTCGAGCGCAACCGAGGCCCGTTCGTACGGAATCACGGCGCTGGGCGTGTTGACGACGGCTTGCAGAACCCGGTCAAGGTTGAGCGTGGAGGTGATCTCGCCGCTGACATGCACCAGTGTTTGCAGAATTTCCACCTTGCGTTCGGCCTGCAGAAGCCCCGCATTATTCAAGGCAATGGCGGCGGTTTCGGAAATCGAATTCAGCAGGAACAGGTCGTCCTCGTCGAACGGACTTCCGTCCATTTTGTTGATGGCTTCGATGATCCCGACCTGTTTTTCATGGGCGACAAGCGGGCAAACAATAACCGAAAACGGTCCACCCTCGACTGCAGACGGATTGCGCCGGGCGAGACGCTCGTCTTTCTCGTCATCAATAACCAGAGGTTCGCCCGAATCGGAGACCTCGGCTATATAGCCTTCGCCGGTTCGCTGCGAGGAGTTGACCGATGCGGTGGGATCGTTTCCGGATTGGCGTATGAGCAGTAGCTCGTTTTCGTCTTTGACCAACCACAGGTTTACGGCCTGGACGTCCAAGACCTCGCGAATCTTGGAGGTGATGAGCGGCTGCAGTTCGTCCATTTCGAGCGTGGAACTGAAGACCTTCTCCAGATCATAGAGTTGAGTAAGCCGCGAAACGGATTCGAGCAGGGAGTTACGCTCGTCTTCATAAAGGATCGCGCTGACCAATCCGGGTCCGGCATGCTCGACGAGATCCACCAGTATCGGCAAGTCCGATGAGGTAATCGTGCCTTCGAATGAGGCCACTTCCAGCGCGCCAATGAGAACGTCGTTCACGACGATCGGAACGCAGGCCAGAGATACCAGGGTGCGTCGTGCATGGAGATGCGCGTAGTCCTCGCGGGTCAACTCATTGCCGGAAAACAGGAGCGGTTGCTGCTCTTGCGCCAGAGTTCCCAGAGTGCCGGAGTCGGCGGGGACGGTCGGATCGTCCAGGCTAATCTCCCCCGCGGTGGCTTTGGCGGTCCACGTTGCGGGGACGGCAGGGGGGTCGCCAGAATTCAGCACATACACGATGGCAGCGCCTCCGGGGACCAATTCGGCAGCCTGTTGCGCCAGCAGCGCGGCCCGCGGAGCAGACTCGCGCTCTCTGAGCATAGCGCTCAGTAACCGGGCTGAAACCTCGACGTCTCCAGAGGGTTGCATTTTTTACGCTGCTTAAGCGCGCGGAATATCGCGAACAAGGGGGAGAGGTCCGAAGAGTACAAGTTGCGGGCCGCCCCCGTAACTTGAGCGGCCAACTTTAGCAAACGGGTGGGGCGCTGTCAATTGATTGTACGCGGGGCTGTCGTTAGCACATGATATGTCCGGTTGAGATAGCAAGTGATCTGTCCGCTTTGCAGGCGGCGAGGGTAGGAGAGCATGGAAGGCATGTTCTCTTACACGCAGGCCGCAATGGAGCGGACG
>Ga0074044_10000339_pt1 | contig 46739 bp, 40 predicted proteins | sample BogForMeECP23OM1_FD_94443 | JGI IMG/M metagenome (GOLD analysis project Ga0074044, IMG submission 94443) | Bog forest soil microbial communities from Calvert Island, British Columbia, Canada - Bog Forest MetaG ECP23OM1 | ecosystem: Environmental > Terrestrial > Soil > Wetlands ...
AACCGGCCCCTCCCGGCGCCGCTGGAAACCCCGTGGACCAACACCGCCTAAAAACTTGTACAGAGAGGTCGTACGGCCTATACAAGAGTTGGAATCTGAGAGTCAAAACGGAAATCCCGGTTTGAACAATCCGGCAACCTGGCTCATCGGGATATTCCTGCCAATGACTGCTACCGGACGTGAACCAGTACTTCCTGGATAACGTTGTTGCCATAGCCGAGGCGGTTCCATTCGGGCTGCTCGGGCTGGGTGCGCCCGGCCAGGTCGCTCGCGCGCGCACGAATCGTGGTCGTACCCGGTGCATCGATGCGCGTAATCAGCTCCCACCATTGCCAGCTGTGTCGGCTCCGCTCCCCCACCAGACGGGCCTGCTCCCAAGGACCGTTAGCGATGCTTACCTCGACGCGCGCTATTGGCGCCGCTCCGGACCAGGCGACTCCTCGAATGGTCAATTGGCCACGCTCGGCTTGCTCGTTCGTGCCCGGCTCCGTGATCAGGCTCCGTACGCGCTGCAAGGTGACGGGCTCCCGCACCACCTGCCCGTCACGTTTCCATTCATAAACGTAGACATCGGTCTGGTAATAGCCGGTGAACGGTTTGTCGATTACCGCGATCTCGCTCAGCCACTTGACGGACGTCACGGCGTACCAGCCCGGCACAATGACGCGCAGCGGATATCCATGCTCGATGGGGAGCGGCTCGCCATTCATGGCGTAGGCCAGCAAAATTTCGGAACTGCTTGCCTCGTTGAGAGTCAGGCTTCGCTCAAAATGGACAGGCCCCGTTCGTCCGGGCACCGTTCCGCGATCGACGCCCCGAAAAAGCACTTCACACGCCCCCGCTCGAATCCCGGCGCGTTCCAGCACTTCGGCGAGGGGAACGCCGGTCCACTCGGCCGTGCTCACCGCACCCAGATCCCATCGCTCTCCTTCAATCGGCGGGTCGAGTAGCGAGCGACCGTTGCCCGCACACTCCAGGGTGACGACAAGTGTTTGCGAGCGCATGTTTTTGAGATCCCGCAGGCTCAGGCTCAACGGACGCTCAACGAGACCACCGACGTTGAGCCGCCAGATCGAGGGATTGAGCTTGGGGATCTGGAAGTGGTTGCGAACATAGAAGCGCGCATTCGGCATCACCACGCCGCCGATCAGCAAGGGAATCGACGTCTCGCAGTTAAGCGGGTGCGCCCGGCGAACGACGAGCCCTGCCTCGATGGCACGCTGACACGCTTCCGCTGGATCGAACGCCGCAAAGAGGTCATCGACGACCGGCGTCGGCGCTGCGCAACCGCCGCTGGCCATTACTTCTGCACAGGTTGCCGCCGGGTAGATGTCGATGCTTCCCGCGGTCGCAAACGGCTGCATAAACCTGCGCACGCGGTCCTCGTCTTCGGACTCAACGATTATGTAAAGGATGTGTTCGCCTCGCACGACCGCCTCGCCATGGATCTTGATGCCGTGCTGCTGGGCGCTGGGTCGGCTCAAGTAGTTCAGCAGCGTCGCGCCGGTGTACGGGTCGACAGCCGGGCATCGTTCGGCCTCGTGCTGGTGGCGGACGATGAACCGAGCCATCTCGGACCTCCTTCCTGGCGACCTCGAGCCTGCTTGGATTGGCAAGCGCAGCAGGAGTGGGCTACGGAGAACAAAACGAGCCTGCTACCGTTTTTGGAGCGGACGCATGCTCTGAGCTCAAACGGTCGCGGCATCGCGATAGAATTTCAGTTCTTGATGCCTTGATTGCGACAACCATAGCTCGGGTCAGCGCTGCAGCACAAACGGTCCGGCAACCGGAACGGAAGAATCGAATCGATTGGAGTGGTGGCGATGTCCTGGCATGCCGATGCCAACCGGAAGGTTATAAATGCAAGGCGAATTCTGGGCGATAAGATTCTCTGCAGCACTGCTGCTTTTATCTCGGTCCGAATACTCGCCAAATTCGCAGACAATTTCCCGATCAAAAACCGAATGAGGGGTTTTGCTCCACCATCCAGGTCCCGGTCTATGGTCTGAATAGCGCCAAACGTGGCGTTGACAAAACCTGGAACGCAGCCTAACTGAGTAAACCTGTCAGGAAAGTCCAATCGCCAAGAGGATGGTCGCCGTGCAGAAGCGCGCGCTTGCAACAATCCGTAAACCCAGAGTCGATGATCGTCCGCTGTGGGACGTGATGTTCGGCATATGGGGATACCCCGCGGTACTCGTCGCCCATGAATTGAAATTCTTCGAGATGCTCGCTGAGAAACCTCTCACACTCGATGAGGTTTGCGCGGTCAGACAGATCGAGCGGAGGCCCGCGCACGCCATATTAGCCGTCTGCACTTCACTCGGCTTGATTGCACTCCGCAAGGCAAGTTACGCGCTAACCCCGCTCTCCCGAGAGTACCTCCTGCCATCGAGCGCCTACTATGTTGGCTGGAGGTTTGATCAGATGCGTCTAATCATGACGGTATGGTCGCCGGACTCGCTGCGCGAAGCGGTACTGACGAACCGGCCTCAGGGCGTCTTTTCGGATCCGGCAGGCGTGTTCGCCGCCTGGCACGGTGAACATGCCTTTGCTTTCACGCGCGCAATGCACACCGCGAGCATCGCCCCGGCCATGGTGTGGCCCTGCAAGCTGGATTTGTCGCGCCATCGGGTCATGCTCGATATAGGAGGAGGGTCAGGCGCTCATTCTATCGGAGCGGTGACCATCCGTCCAAAGCTCAAGGCTATCGTCATGGATCAGCCTCCGGTCTGCGCGATAGCTCGCGAGTTTGCACAAAGGTATGGCGTTGCGGATCGCATTTCCACGCATGGAGCGGATTTCTTCAAGGATCCGTTCCCTTCAGCCGATCTTCACTTTTACGGATTGATCTTCCACGACTGGCCGCCGGATCAGGACCGGCTCTTCGCGGCAAAAAGTTTTGAGAGCCTACCTTCCGGCGGAAGGATCGTAATCCATGAAATGCTGTTCAACGACGATCGCAGCGGTCCGTTTCCGGTTGCCGCATACAACATCAACATGCTGCTCGGCATGCCAGGACAGCAATATTCGGGGCGCGAGCTGCGTTCGATGCTGAGGGAGGCGGGCTTTCGCCGAGTCGAGGTCAAGCCGACCTTTGGCTACTGGAGCGTCGTCACCGGGGTGAAGCCATAACATTTTGGACCAATGAGCTACGAAGAGCGCCTGCTTAATTTCAACAACAAATGCTATATCGCCTACCTAAGGCGCGTTTGCACTTTTGACGCCCGGGGCTCGGCAATTCGCTGAGCCAGGTCCGCCTGCAATGAGTCGTCGGGAACGCTCGCGGTCTTTAACTCATTGCGCCGGCGCCGGGGTCGGCTCCGCAACCAGGCGCGCCGTCATCGGATGCGACTCGTGCCGAATCAGAATATCCATGAAGTACTTGTCAGCCATCGCGGCCGCGACCTTGTCTGCCATATCGGGCGCCGCCACTAGTCGAACCTTGTCGAACTCCTGGTCGCCAATCTTCACCTTGAGGTAGGGGCTCGCAGTATTTTTCTGAACTCTGCCGAATGATCGATCACCTAGCCGGACATATAGCTGCCCGTCTATCACGACCAGCCACAGCTTCGACCAGTGTTCGCCCTCCTCAGGTCCGATCGTCATGATCTGGAGCGTGCTCTGGTCGCGGAACGCATTCGGATCCCATCCGGGAACGGGATTGTTCGCAGCACAAACCACACCTATCAGCGCGATCCAGAAGACGGCCGAGGCCACGACTACCTTAACGTTCGTTTTGATCTTCATAAACTTGCGTCCTTGGCCTGTTGGCCAGAAGCGTTAACCGGGCTTCCGTACTAACGCCATCCTGTCCGAACGGCGCGCCCTTTGTCCAGTGACGGAAAATCCGGCGGAACGAACAGCAGCAGGGTGATCACCAAGGCGCCGCACGCTCTGTCCCGACTATCTCGCCAAAGCATGGGAAGCGATGCGGCGAAACGTCAAGTTTACTCGCGGCCCGGATCTACGCGTCTCCTTCGCGATTCCGTGCTTCCAATATCGCTGCGTTTCACCGCTCATCAGCAATAGGCTCCCCGATGCAAGCCTCAGCCGGACTGGCTTGGCAAGCTTGTTCAACCTGTGCTTCAGGACGAAGGTCCGCTCTTCACCCAGACTCAGCGATGCGATTACGGGCCTTTCGCCAAGCTCTGGTTCATCATCGCTATGGAACCCCATGCTGTCTCGATTATCACGGTAGTAGTTGATCAGTACGCTGTTGAAAGCTGCCGCCGTCACAGTCTCGACCCGCCTTCTCATCTCGAGCAACAGATCGGTCCAGGGCAGCGGGGCCAGCGTGATGCCTGAATAGGTGTAATAGCTGCCTCGATCTCCGTACCAGGCGATCAGGCGCGGTTGCGAAAACACTTTACCCCAAACTAAAATCCTTTCCTGTCGCCAAGGTACGTCAGCGATTAGCTGTTGCAAAACTGCATCGCGATGACTCCCGAGTTCAAGGTCACTCAGGTAGTACACTTCCCCGTCCGGCATCGGGATCCTTACAAGATGATCTGTCTCTGCAAACAGGCCCGACATCAGGGCTTCCTCAGCACTCAACAGCTCAACTGCGGCTGTGGCAGATTTCGTAACATCCGTCCGCTCTAGACGATGCCCGACTTGCCGGTCAGATCTTGCGGACGGGCAGACGCCTTGCATTGACGGTAACGACTGTCTCTGAACACCGCGACCGGATCGATTGCGCCGCCGTTTCGCTTGCGCGCCATTTTTATCGCTGACTCGACATCCATCCGCACCGCGTTTTGAAGCGTCCGATTAGCCATCAGCGCATCGTTCGTGTCTTGCGCCGAATTCAATGCGTCGCGATCGACGATCGATGCCTGCGCGTAGGCTCGCTGAAGTGCGACGGCGCTCTCGAGGAGACTCTCGATTGGATCGGTTACGATGTGACTCTGATCGAGCATGTAGGCCGGCGCGAAGCCCGGAGCGCCACGCAACTCGGCGTCCACGAGCTCATTGAAAACCAGGAAAATCTGGAACGGGTTGACCGAGCCGGTGTCCAAATCGTCGTCGCCATATTTGGAATCGTTGAAGTGAAAGCCGCCAAGGCGCTGAAACTGGATCAAGCGCGCAACGATCTGCTCGATGTTCGTGGTCGGCGCATGATGACCCAGGTCCACCAGGCACTGCACGTTTGCGCCGAGCTGCGTCGCGCAAATGAAACTGGTGCCCCAGTCCGCGATCACCGTCGAGTACAGGGCAGGCTCGTAGAGCTTGTGCTCAATGAACGCACGCCATCCGTCGGGCAAGGCCGCGACGATCACGCGCATGCTCTCGAGGTAGCGCTCGAGCGCCTTGGTCATGTTGAGCTGACCCGGAAAATTCGAGCCGTCGCCGATCCAGACAGTGAGCGCTCGCGAACCGAGCCGCTTTCCGATTTCGATGCACTCCAGATTGTGCGCAATAGCCTGTTCGCGAACCGGCTTGTGGGTATGGGTCAGGCTGCCGAACTTGTAGGACAACTGACCCGGAAGGTCTTCGAACGTATTCGAATTGATGGCGTCGAAAACGATCCCATAGGAGCGCGCAAAGTCCCGCAATTCGCGGAGATCGTCAACCCGGTCCCAGGGAAAATGTGGCGACACCGAGGGCGTCGCACGTCCCAGCTGCTGGATCACGGCGCAGTCCTCGAGCTTCTCGAAGATGTTGCGCGGCTCGCCGGCCACCGGAAAGCGCGCGAACCGCGTGCCGCCCGAGCCGACCCCCCAGCTGGGAATCGCGACCGCAAACCGCTGGATGCGCGCGGTGATCGCTTCGAGGTCAACGCCGCGCCGCGCCAGCACGGCGCCAAGATGCTCGTAGTCGGCCGCAAGGTCGTTTTCCAGGCGTGCGTTGTGTTTTGCGATGAGCTCGGGATCGATTGGAGTGCGCAGCGTCATAGCAACCTCTCGAGATCTTCAGCGCGTGAATGCAGCGGCGTTGCCGGCGTCAACATTGAGAATGTTGCCGGTGGACTTTGCCGATCGATCGGACGCAAAAAAATGCACCGCCTCGGCGACATCCTCGGGCGTAACGTTTTTCTTCAGCAGGCTCCGTTCACGGTAGAACTTCTCCAGCTCAGACGGATCGATGCCGTAGGTGCGCGCGCGTTCGGCGCGCCAACTGCTCGACCATATCCGCGAGCCTTGCAGCACGGCGTCAGGATTTACGGCGTTCACGCGAATGCCCTCGGCAGCAAGCTCCAGCGCCATGCATCGCGCGAGGTGAAGCTCGGCTGCCTTGGCGGTGCTGTATGCTGCGGCGCCCGACGACGCCACGAGCGCATTCTTGCTGGCGATGAATACGATCGATCCGCCCGTGCCCTGCCGCTTCAGCATCTGCGCGGCTTCGCGTCCCACCAGGAAGTAACCCGTTCCCAACACGTCCAGATTGCGGCGCCACGCCGCGATGGTTGTCTCCGCAAAGCGAGACGCGGATGCGATTCCGGCGTTCGATACCACAATGTCAACGCCGCCGTATTCCCGCGCCGCGAAGGCAAAGGCGCGAGCCACACTCGCTTCGTCGGTTACGTCGCATCCCTTCACCCGAGTTCGGTCCTTGCCAAAGTTCTGCGCAAGCCGAGCGCCGGTCCTTTGCAGCTCCTCTTCATCATTGTCCAACAGGACCACGCACGCGTCGTCGGCCAATAACCGATGCGCAATCGCGCCGCCGATACCGCCGGCGCCGCCGGTTATGACCGCGACTCGTCCTGCGAGCGGCTTGGGTGCGGGTTGTCGGCGCAGCTTGGCCTCCTCCAAGGCCCAATACTCGATGTCGAAGGCTTCCTGCTCGGGCAGGCCGAGATATTCATCGACGGCGCACGCGCCTCGAATGACGCGTATCGCGTTGCAGTAGAACTCGGCCGCGATGCGTGCGGCCGCCTTGTCCGGTGCGAAGCTGAACATGCCGATCGATGGCATCAAGATCACCACCGGGTTCGCATCGCGCATCTGCGGAGCGCCGAGTCTGCGGCATCGTTCGTAGTAGGCCTGGTATTCACTCCGGTAGCGGGAAATCGTTTCGGCCGCAGTCGCTTTTACAGCGGCGGGATCGGCCGGCAGCACGAGTGGCCGAATCTTGGTGCGAAGAAAATGATCCGGGCACAAGGTCCCGACGCCGGCAAGCTCCTCAAACCGCCGGGCCCCCACGAACTCGAGTACTTCCGCATCGTCGGTGAAATGACCGATTTTGTATTGCGCGGAAGATAGATGACCGCGGAGAACAGGCATCAATTCCGACGCGATTGCGCTGCGCTCATCCGCGGGCCGCGATGCGATGCGCTCGCCACCGTATGCCGGCACGTCGCGGATGCGCGCGGCCAGCCATGCCTCGGCGCGGCGGATCGTATCGATCGTATTGCGATAGCAGGCCTTGGAAGTATCACCCCAGGTGACGAGCCCGTGCCCCGCCAGCAGCACTCCCCGAATATGCGGATCGGCGCGAACCGCGTCGCGCAACCGCAAGCCCAAATCGAAGCCCGGTCTTTGCCATGGCAGCCATCCAAGTTCTCCGCCGAAAACCTTGCGCGTGATCGTTTCACTGTTGCGCGACGCGGCGATTGCAACCACGGAATCGGGATGGACATGATCGACATGCGTGAACGGCAAAAGCGCATGGAGGGGAGTATCGATGCTGGCGGAGCGCACGCTGCCGGCGAAGGCGCAATACTCGAAGCATGGGACTATCTCGTCTTCGTACTCGCGCCCGCGGAAGCGGCTTTCCAGCGCGGCCAGTTTGTCCTGATATAGTTTCGCGAAACCGGACAGATCCATCGAGCCCAAATCGTCACCGGATCCTTTCACCCACAAAATCGTCACCCGCTCGTTGCTGAGTGGATCAACGGCTGCGAGCTTTGCCGAAGTGTTGCCGCCGCCGAAGTTGGTCACGCCGAGATCCGCTCCCAACAAATGGGACCGGTACAAAAGCAGCTCGGGCTCGGAGAGCGCCTTCGCCTCGACGTCGTTCCAGCGGTCGCTGATCACGCGGCGATCGTAACACGACGGCATGGTAATTCAATTGAGCAAAGTGAGCTGATTGAGTAGTGGTGCTTGGGTGAATAAGTCGCGTCCCGAAGCGGTCGCCGTCTTCGACGTCGGCAAAAGCAATGTGCGGCTGTCGGCAATCAACGATTCCGGCGTCGCGATGACCACTCTCGAACGCCAAAACACCGTCAATAGCGGGCAACCATATCCGCACTTCGACGCCGACGAGCTGTATGCATGGCTGCTCAACGGACTTGCGACGCTCGCGCGTGACTTCGAAATTCACTCAGTCGTGCCGGTCACTCATGATGCGTGCGCGGCGCTGGTCGATGACGATGGACTGGTGCTGCCAATCATGGACTACGAGTTTCGCGGCGTGTGCGATGTCGATTCCGACTACGATGCGATCGCGCGCGATTTTGCGCACACTGCGTCGCCCAAACTTCCGGCCGGTCTCAACCTTGGCCGGCAGCTCTTCTGGCAGCAGCGACAATTTCCGCGAGAATTCAGCCGCGCGACGATTCTACCGTATCCACAATACTGGGCGGCGCGCCTATGCGGCGTCCGTGCCTGGGAGCCGACCTCACTCGGCTGCCATAGCGATCTTTGGGAGCCGCGTCGTCGAGACTTCTCAACCTTCACGAAGACGATGCGATGGGACTTGCGATTTGGCCGCCGTGCAAGCGCATGGACGCCGCTCGGACCTCCCTTGCCGGCGGTCGCCGCCGCCACCGGTCTTTCCAGTGAATGCAAAATCCTCGCCGGAATCCATGACAGCAACGCTTCCTATCTGGCGCATCGCGCGACTCGCGAAGAGCCTTTCTGCGTCGTTTCCACAGGTACGTGGATCGTCATGATGGCGCATGGCATTCCGCTCGACCTGTTGCGCGAGGAACTCGACACGCTGGCGAATGTCGATGCGTTCGGTGACCCGGTCGCGACCGCACGTTTCATGGGAGGGCGCGAATACGCAGCCATTTGCGCTGCCGACGTCGGCTTGATGCAGCCGTCCGTTGCCGACCTGGAAACTATTCTCGTCTCGGGGCCGCTGGCGGTTCCATCGTTTGCAGACCAGGGTGGGCCATTCCGCGCGCAGGCCGGCCACATCGTGGGCAACGCTCCCGACGCCCCGCGCCATCGAGCCGCACTCGCAGCGCTGTATTGTGCGCTGATAACCGACTACTGCCTGACGATGCTCGAGGGGCGCGGCGACATCATCCTTGAGGGGCGGCTTGCGTCCAACGAGGCGTTCGCCTCGGCGCTCGCGGCGCTTCGCGAACCACAGCCGCTGTTTCGTTCTCCGGATGAGACCGGAACACTTCGCGGCGCCGTATCGCTGTCGTTACTCGCGCGCAGAAATCGTCCGGAGGCGGCCGCGCTTGATCTCTGCGCGGTGGGTCCCGTCGCCAAATTGAGGTCAGCCCGGCTTAGATGGCAGGGTCTTCTTCCAGCAACTCGACGCGCCTGACGCCATCGTTCTCCCCGCGGCAGCGCCGGTCGCCCCGACTGTTTGCGATCGATCCAGGCTCAGCTTGCGATCGCGTCCTTGTATAGCGGTGACGACGCTTTCATGAAGCGCAGCAGCATCCTCATCTCGGCTATGCGCTTGCCGGCCGCTTCATTCAGCGCAGTTTCGAACCACATGTATTCGGTCTTGGGGCTTTGCCCCAACGCCACGATGCTCCCGGCGACGCGGTATGGATGTTCGGCCAGCACCGGCCCGTTGATGTTGCGCAGTTCGATCGCGCCGAACAGTCCCACCGCGTGGCCGAGTTTGCTGCGTAGAGTCGCGATCGATTGCGAGTAGAGCAGCTGCACCATCGTCGCCGGAGTTGCGATTGCGCCGCCCCATGGCGACGGCTTGGTGTACCATTCCAGCGGTTCGGTGATGACTTTCATCCGTTCGGTCATCGCATCTTTCGTTAGAAATGCGTCGCATTCCTCGAAACGATCGCCGGCCTTAAGGCCGCCTAGAATCCGCAACTGACCAGCATCGAATCGATCGAGCGGACGGCGCAGCAATGCGGTTGGCTCCTGGGGGCTGCCGACCGACGCGGTGCCTTCCGCAACGCGCATGCCGTCGTCGCGCTCGACCCAGGCATCGACCTGTGCATCGGTCTCATCGAGGGGCGGCTCTTCGAGGAATGCGCGGACTGCTTCGCGGTCGGTCGTCGCGTTCAGGAAGTACATCGAGATAGTGCCGCGTTCAAACCATCGCTTGCCGAACGCTTTCAGCAGCAGCGGCGGGAACAACTCCAGGTGGATCGACCCGGCGACGGTGCCGCCGCGAAACCCAAGCTTGGTCGCCGTCGCGTCATCATGGATGCTCCCCGCAACACTGCGAGCGTTATTCACGGATCGGCGCAACGGCCCGACGAGCAGGTGATCGCGCAATTCGATTTCCGAATTCATGATGCCGTCCTCGAAACGGATTCAAGCAGGTCTCACAGCCATCGGCAAACTGCGGCTTTGCGCTACGCGACTCGACCGAATTTCCAGTTTTTCAGCTGCGCCGACGCCGCTTGCGTGCCGATCATCTCGATGAACTCGACGCTCATGCGCCAAGGCCTTTGGCCGAGGGGAGACCCTCGAACAGCGCGGTGCTCAGGTATCGTTCGCCGGAATCGGGCAGCACCACGACTATCGTCCTGCCCGCGTTTTGCGGGCGCTTGGCTATGCGCGCGGCAACCGCGACGGCGGCTCCGCACGAAATGCCGGACAGGATTCCTTCTTCGCGGGTCAGCCGGCGCGCGTACTCGATCGCCTCTTCGTTGCTGACCTGCTCGACTTCATCGACTAGCGACAGGTCGAGGTTTTCAGGCACGAACCCCGCACCGATGCCCTGGATCTTGTGCGCGCCCGGCTTCAGCGGTTGGCCGCTCCGCTGCTGCGTGATGACGGGACTCGCACTCGGCTCGACGGCGACGGAGACGATAGCTTTGCCCTTGGTCCGTTTGATGTAGCGCGAGACTCCGGTGATGGTGCCGCCGGTGCCGACGCCGGACACGAAGATGTCGATGGCGCCGTCGGTGTCATTCCATATTTCCGGGCCGGTGGTCGCTTCGTGGATGGCCGGATTGGCGGGATTCTTGAACTGCTGGAGCAAGACGTAGCGATCAGGTGCCGACGCCGCGATTTCCTCGGCCTTGGCGATCGCTCCGTTCATGCCGCGCGCGCCTTCGGTCAATACGAGGTTTGCGCCGTAGGCAATCAGCAATTTCCGGCGCTCGAGGCTCATCGTATCCGGCATCGTCAAGGTCAGCGGGAGGTTGCGGGCGGCCGCGACGAACGCGAGCGCGATGCCGGTGTTGCCGCTGGTCGGTTCGACCAGTTCTTTGCCGGGACCGAGCAGGCCGCGCTTTTCCGCATCCCAGACCATCGCAGCCCCGATTCGGCATTTTACGGAATAGGCAGGGTTGCGTCCTTCAACCTTGCCGAGAACGATTGCCGGAGCGCCGTCGGTCACGCGGTTGAGCCGCACCAGCGGCGTGTGTCCGATCGATCGTGAATTGTCCTCGTACCAGTGTGGCATCGCTATCTCCTGCTTTTCGAGATCGTCCGGATCTTTTGCGCGAGCATCCTGCTATAAAATATACAACTCGAATTGCGCACAGACAGCCGCCTGTTGGCAAGGGCGATATGCTCGATGCTATCGGTGTGATCGGCGCGTGTGTGGATGACGGCGGGCGCCCGCGAAGGAACCGAGCGCAATCACCACTACACCGACCAACGCGAACGCCGCCCACCATTGAAGAAAGTTTCCAAGGAACAGCATCAGCCCGGTCAGCAGAAAGGCGGCGCCGATGACGCGCGTGCAGAGCCGGACGAAAGTTGCGTAAGCGTCCGCAACGGCCGACTCGAGAAACGCCATCACGTTTTCTTCGAACTCATGCAGCTCAGCGCTGACTATTCCCTCGACCAGGCGCGCGAGAAGTCTGGGCCACTCGGCGTCTGAACTCGCCGCTTTGCTCGGGGTTGGGGTTGGCGGCGGTTCTTCTGTCTGGGGCGGTTCATTCGAGCGCTCTTTCGATGACATAGCGGATACTCCTGCGTGCGACGGCAATCCAACTTTCAGCAATGTACTTGCCATAGAACAGCAGCCGCGTCCAAGTGCGGTCAGATACGCTATCTCGCCCGGATGATTCTATTTTTGCTCGAACGATCGATGCGGGACGCGAGATGATCGGCGGCGCCGAGGATAGCGGAGGCGAGCAGTTCGAAGGAAGCTTCGAACTGCGCGTCGCTGTCGCCAATCTCACGGGCGATGAACAGCCCGTCCGCAGCAGCCATCGTAAGAGTCGCCAGCGCGCGTGCGCCGGCCTTGTCGAGTTCGTCCCCGAACAACGTCTCATAGGAGGCGACCAGCCGCTTGTAGGCCTGAGCACGCACTTGCAGGAACAACCTGCGGGCGGTCAACTCCTCGGGCCTGCGCTCGAGAGCGAGCATTAGCCCGAGTCGCAGGAAATCCGGAGACTCGGCCAGGGCCTTGGCTGTTCGACGCATCCCGGACACCAGCCGCGCCCGTCGTGTCGAGTCGGTCTTAGGCGGAAGCCACGTGCCCACACCCTCCAGCCAATGAGCGAAGCTCCTCTCGATCACTGCGGCGATGAGCTCGTCCTTGTCTGTGAAGTGCCAGTAGATCGAACTCGCCGGCAAACCCGAGCGCGCACTGACGAGCGCGATGCTGGTGCCTTGGTAGCCGCGCTCGCCGGCGATTTCGCCGGCTGCATCCAGAATGCGCTCACGCGATTCCTCACCGTTGGCCCGCTTGCGTCTCTCCGCACCCATCACCTCACCAGTGTGTCTTGACAGTTGATCTGACTCTGTTGTAGTGACCACTACAACAACGAGATCGTACAAGTCAAGATGCCGAGATGAAGTTCACGCAAAGGGAGCTTACAATGGACCTGGTCGAGAAAGCCAAACTACTGGCGCCGCAATTCGCCGAGAGCGCAACCGGGGACGACGATCTGCGGCGGCTCAGCGATTCCACGTGGAACCACTTGCTCAACGGCGGCTTCCTGCGATGCTTGCAGCCCGCTCGATGGGGCGGCGGCGAAGTCAGTCTTGCGGAGTTTGTCGATGCGACGATCGAAATCTCTCGCGCTTCACCATCGGCCGGTTGGGTCTCCGGCGTTATCGGCGTCCATCCGTGGCAGCTAGCGCTGTTCGAAGAGCAAGCACAGCGCGAGATGTGGGGCGAGGATCCCACAACGATGCATTCCTCCTCCTACAATCCCACCGGCAAGGCTGAGAAGACTGCCGGCGGCTACAAGGTCTCAGGACGATGGTCATTCTCGTCGGGCTGCGATCACTGCAAAGGCGTGAACCTGGGCGCCATCGCCGGCGTCCGGGAAATAGCCGGCAAGGACGTACCTGACTTCCGGTCCTTTCTTCTCTTGCGCGGGCAATATCGCATCGAAGACAACTGGCATGTTGCCGGCCTCAAAGGCACCGGCAGCAAGGACATCGTGGTCGAGGACGCGTTCGTTCCCGACTATCGTACCCAGTCTCATCTGGACTATGCGTTGAACCTCCCGCTGCCGGGCCAGGAACTCAACAATGGGCCGCTGTACCGCCTGCCCTGGTCGGTGGTGTTCAACACTGCACTTGCCGCGTCGGTCCTGGGCTCGGCCCGCGGCTTTGTCGATACGTGGACCCGGCTGTCTAGCACTCGCAAGCTGAGTCCCGGCGGTTGCGCCGCCGACGATGCGCTGACTCAGAGGCGTCTTGCGGAGGCGACCTGGGCGATCGACGTGACGATCGCGAAAATACGCGCCGACGCGATCGAGTTGTGGGAGATGGCAGTGGCTCATGAGGCCGCCTCGATGAAGCAGCGCGCGCAGGCACGCTGGAACATGAACCGCGGTTGCGAGCTTGTTGGCCAGGCCGTCGGCGATCTTTTCCGCGCCGCGAGCGGCCGGTCGATCTTCCTCGATCATCCGCTGCAGCGCCGCTTCCAGGACGTGCAAGCCGCCTTGGGGCACGCCTTCCTGGTCCCGGATCCGCTGGCCCGGGCAGTCGGCGGAATGCTGCTCGGCGCGGCGAAACCTGAGATAGTGCTATGATCCAATCTCTCAGCTACGCAGGATTCATCTCGCCGAACGCCGAAGTGTTTACTGCAATTTGTCCCTTTCGAAAGCGTCAATCCGGAAAACGCACTCGGACCTTCGCGCTGTCGGCGATCGCCTGACACGCCAGTATCCATCCCTGCTTCAGGTCGTTCTCGTCCAACACTTGATTGTGGCGCAAATGAACCTCACCAGCTTCGAGCGTGCACATGCACGACCCGCAGGCGCCGCTCTGACATGAGTGCGGCGCCTTAAGTCCGGCGCGCAGCATCGCATCGAGGATAGGTTCTCCGCGCGAACAGTTCAGCATGTGATGCGTTCCGTCGAGTTCGACCTCGAGCTGAATCTGAACTTGGCCATCTACGCCCGGCTCCACGACCGGCGCCGCGTCTTCCTCGTCGGGCAGAGAGACGAAACGCTCGACATGGATTCGTGCCGGCGCGACTTTAAGCCCGCGAAGCGTTTCGAGCGCACAGTCCATGAAAGCCTCGGGACCGCAGACGTAGCAGTCCGCGCCGATCCAGGGTCGCGAGAGTTCCGCGAGCTGTGCGACCGACGGCAAGCCCTGAACCGAGTCGAGCAAGTGGTTGACCTTGAGGCGGGCCGGATAGTGATTAGCCAGCGCGTCCAGTTGGTTGCGGAAAATCACCGACTGCTCGTCGCGGTTGGCGTAGATGAGGTACAGGCGGCCGCGACCCCCGATGAGCGCGGATCTGACGATCGAGAAAATAGGCGTGATACCGCTGCCGCCAGCGAAAAGAAGAAAGTCGCCGTCGATTGAGTGCGGCGTGAAGTGGCCGGCGGGAGGTTTAACTTCGATCGAGTCGCCCGCTTTGATTCGATCGCATATCCAGTTGGATACGCGGCCTTGGGCGACGCGCTTGACGGTGACGCGCGGCGGCTCTTCGACCAGCGGGCAGCTGGCGAGCGAGTAGCAGCGCAGCAGATGGCGCCCGTCATGAGCAATGCGCAGGGTTAGAAACTGCCCCGGCCGGTAGCGAAACGCCTGCGCGTGCTCGGGCGGAATTTCAAAAACGATGGACTTCGCGTCGGCGGTATCCTCGATCACCTCGCGAACGCGCAGGGAGTAATAGCAGGATGTTGAAACACTGCGACTAATAGTCATTTTCGATTTCTAGCTCTTCAACATCCTGCGTAAAAGCTGTCTTCTTACCTATAACATCTCCCCCTCTGGCTCCCGAATTGCTCGCGTCGATCGCCGTATCAGGTCCGGCGGCGGCCAATGCGATCGCGATACCCTTGCCGACCCCCAGACTCGCGCCGGTTACGAGAGCAACGCCATCTTTCAGCATCTCAAACTCCCGCCAGATGGTGTGCGGCGATATAGCCGAACGTCATTGCGGGACCGAGCGTCGAGCCGGCGCCGGGATAGCTCGGGCCCATCACCGCCGCGGATGTATTGCCGGTCGCGTAGAGGCCGGCAATCGGCTGCCCGTCCTCGCGCAAAACGCGCGCGCACTCGTCGGTCAGCAAGCCGCCCTTGGTCCCGATGTCGCCCGCATCGATGCGCATCGCATAGAAGGGCGGCTTGGCGATCGGCGCGAGACACGGATTCGGCTTGACGTTGACGTCGCCGTAGTAGCGATCGAAATTGTTGCTGCCCTTTCCGAATTCCTTGTCGTCGCCGCTGGCGGCGTATTGATTCATCCGCTCGACGGTCTCGCGCAATCCTTTCGCGTCAATCTCGATTTGCGCGGCCAGATCGTCGAGTGTGTCCGCCTTGAAATAAACTGTCCCGGCCCAGGCCGCCGGGATCGATTTGTCGGGACGCACCATCCCCGGCAGCAGCGGGCCGCATGGATACTTGCGGCGGAATCCCGCATCGAAGATCAGCCACGCCGGCATGTTGGCGTTGTTCTTCCGATGATCGGCGTACATCGCGTAAACGATCTCGCTGTAAGGCGCAGCCTCATCGACGAAGCGATTGCCAAGGCGATTGACCATCACGCATCCGGGCAGGTTGCGCTCGACGAACAGCGCTCGCCGCTTCTCCCGGCCCATCACAAAAACGGTCGGCGCCCACCACGCATGATCCATCAGCGCCACTTGCGCGCCCACACCCTGTCCCGCGCGGATCGCGTCGCCAGTGTTGGCGGGCGGCGTGACGGTCCATTCGGCGCGCGTCGGCTTGGGCAGGTACTCGTCGCGCATCGCCTGGTTGTGCTCGAAACCGCCTGCGGCGAGGATGACGCCGCGCCGCGCCGCGATGCGAACCGTCCTGCCGTTCTGAGTTGCAACCACTCCCACCACCCGCCGCGCATCGGTGACCAGCGACTCCAACGCGGTGTTCAGCCACAGTGGAATATCCCGATCCATCATCGAGCGCCGCAGCGATCCGATCAGCGAACTGCCCAGCGTGAGGCGACGGTCGCGCTTGCTGCGGAAACGCCACGGCAGATCCATCCAGTAACGCAGCATGCGACGCATGAAGAGCGCCGCCCAGCCGCGCTCCTTGCACAAGATGACGTGCGCCTCGCCCGCGGTCATCGCGACGCGGCCGGCGATAAGCGTGCCCGGCTGAGGCGGCCGCAGGCGCGCAAATTCATCGCCGAGCCGTGCGGCGTTGAACGGCAGCGGATCCATCGTGCGATAACCGGACTTGGCGCCCGCCAGCGCCGGGTAGTAGTCGGAATAGCGCGGCATCGCGCGATACCTCAAACAGGTCTTCTCTTCGAGGTAACGCACCATGCGCGGAGCATGTTCCAGATAGGCGAGCAGGCGGGCCTCTGAAACCATCCCGCGCGTCGCAGCCTTGAGGTAAGCCAGAGCGTCATCGTGGCTGTCGTCGGCGCCGGCGGCGACCAGCAGATGGTTGCATGGCACCCACACTCCGCCGCCCGAGATCGCGCTCGTGCCGCCGTACTGGTCGCTCTTTTCCAGCACCGCGACCGACTGGCCGAGGTCATGCGCGGCGATCGCGGCAGTCAACCCGCCCGCACCCGAGCCGACTACGACTACGTCGAACTCATGATCCCAGGGCGCCTCGCTGGGCGGTGCGCCGAGCCTCGGCCCGCTGCTCATATAAAGAAGTCTGTGTTGCCGAGTCCGAGCAGCACGCCGCCATAGTTGCGCCCGAATTTGTCGGGATTGTTCGCGTAATGCATGCGCGCCGCATGGATGTCCACGAAAAATCGCGCGATGGGATTATCGGTGTAGATTCCCTGCCCGCCGCAGGCGTGAAACAAGCGATCGATGAGTTCTGCGCATCGCCCCGCGACCGCGGCGGACTGATAGCGGTAGTGGATCCGATCGTTGACGTCGAGAGGCTCTCCGCGCCGGATCGTCGCCATCATCGCCGCGAAGTTTCGATGCAACGCCAGCTTCATTTCGTCGATCGCGATCGCGGCGTCGGCCGCCGCCAGTGCGGCCGCCGGATCCTCCGCCGTGCGGCCCATGTCGTTGATGCTCACGCGTCTGGAGCCGTACTCGCGAAACGCGCTGAGTGCCCCTTGCAACGCGCCGATCGACGCTGACGAGACGGCGCGCACGAATATCTGCCCGAACGGCAGCCGATACAGCGCCGCCGGATTGGCGCTCAAGCCCGGACTGGTCCCCGCGAATCCGTCGATTGCGCGATGAGTTCGATACTCGGGCACGAAGGCGCCCTCGATGACGACGTCCTTGCTCCCGGTGCCCTTGAGGCCGACGGTGTGCCAGTTGTCGTCGATCCGAACGTCAGAGCGCGGCACGAGGAACGTTCGATAGTCCGGCACGCCGTTTTTCGACATCATGATGCCGCCGAGGAAGAGCCAGCTCGCGTGATCGACGCCGCTCGAGAAGCCCCATCGCCCACTGAATCGAAAGCCCCCATCAACGCGCTCGACCTGTCCTTTGGGCATGTAGCTCGACGCGATCAGCACCGAACTGTCCTTCGCCCAGACGTCCTCCTGCGCGCGCGGGTCGAACAGCGCCAACTGCCAGTTATGCACCGCGACCACGCCGTAGACCCATCCGCTGGACATGCACCCTTCGGCAAGCGTCATCTGGATGTCGAACAACACGCCGGGATCCAGCTCGTAACCGCCGTACCGCTTGGGCTGGATGGCGCGGAAGAGGCCGGCCTGCTTGAAGTCCGCGATCGTCTCCGCGGGAATCGAGCGATTCTGCTCCGCCTGCGCAGCCCGCTGTGCGAGAAGGGGCACCATCTCGCGCGCCCGCGCCAGGATCGACTTGGCGATTTCAGTCTCGTTGCTGTCAGAGTTCACTGATGTTTCCACGGCCGCGCCTGACCGTATTGTTGATTTGAAGCGATGGGATGCTCATCGTCCGAAAAGACTATGACTTCGGCGCTCAGCCGAGCCAGATCACGCTGCTGAGCAGCACCCGCACCAGCGTCGTCTGGCGAGTCACGCCAATCTTCGAGAATATCGAACGCAGATGAGCGCGGGCCGTGTTCTTGCGGATGTTGAGCCCATCGGCGGCTTCGTCCAGCGAGAGCCCGTTGGCAAGCGCCAGCGCGAGGGACGCTTCCGCCGGCGTGAGGTCGAACAATCGGCGCACCATCTCCCTGGAAGCTTCGGACTTGCGCTCGGCGTCGCGAATGAAAAGTGCGACCGACGGGCGGCGCTTGCCTTTCGACCAACCCGTATGGGGCAGGCTGCGGACCAGCACGCCCAGCTTCCCGCGAGCCGCTTTGCGAGTGATCGAGATAGCATCGACGACGGCCGCCCTGCCCCCGTTCTCGCAGTTGGGATTGAGCGCTTGCTTCACCAGCCGCTGCAGTTCGCGATTCTCCGCGGCTGCGTCGGCCCGGATTGCGCCGTTGACCAGCCGCAGGCCGTCGCCTTCGCGCAGCATTTCGTCGGCGACCGGGTTGCTCTTCAGGACCGCGCCGGTCTCGTCGAGCGTTACCATGCCGACCAACATGCGATCGACCGTGCCGGCATACAAGCGCCGCTCGGAATCTATCAGCTCGAGCTGCGAATGCAGCCGCACGGCGCGCTTGAGATGCGGCAGAACGACCGTGCATAGCGCCTTGTCGTTCTCCGAAAATGGCGGCTCGCGGTGCGGACGCGCGACGCGCAGGCGGCATTCGACGCCGTCTTCGGTGCGGATGTCGGCGCCAAGCGCGTGCAGGATGTCGAGCGGCTTCAGGAACTGCTTGTAGAACTCGCTTTCGCGCCAGTTCGCGTCGCCGATCAGTTCATTCACCGTGACGACGCGGTCCTGCGGCAGATCGACGAATGGATCCAGCGCGTAATAGTACTTGTTGTACTCGGCTTCGCGAGTGATCGGCCAGTCGCCCGCCGAGTTCACCATCAGCGCCTCGCGATCGGCCGAGGGCGGCCGCAGCATCAGCGTGACATAGCTGGCGCGCAGATGACGCCGGATGAGGTCGAGCGCACTTTTCCACGGCGCCGCTTCGAGCGGACCCTCGTAGATCGCCGCGACCAGTTCACTGAACTCTGCCAGCGACAGTGAAACCGAACCGTAAGGTGGCGAGTCGCCCCTCGCCCGCCGGGCCGCCTTGCGCATCCTTCTCATCTACGCCAAGGCGCCGACAACTGCGATACGTACCGGGACGCGGATCACGCTACATGGTAGGAATCGCTTCGCCGTCCTTGCGAAGCCCTTCCAGAAGGCGATTGTGTTGTAATGTACCCACAACCCGCTGACCGCATCTGTGATTATGCCGGTAACAATATACTTTCCCACTGTAGTAGGTAGAATGAAGCTGACTTAAACGGTGCAGACATGGTATTAGACTCGCATTCGTTCGCGTAGGGAGGGGGAATTATTCAATTTCTTGGCAATTCTGGCAACCAAGTTTGCGACGACCTGGAAGCGATCAGACCATTGGTACGATCATCAAACGGAATTTCCAGAAATCGCAGATGAAATCGAATACGAGCGTTCTGCGGCTGAATTTTTGAATGCTGTCCTTGGTCCAACCATGGTGGAAGGTGTACGAAGTAGCGACGGTGACACAGTTCGATATGATTTCGCGACTCAGAATTTCGCGATCACGCGAGGACGGCATAATACGCACGTTTTTCAGACCGTCCAAGAGTTGGCACGGTTTGAGCAGTAATCTGGAATATTTCCAACAGGTGTGCGCCAAATGAAGAAATATTATTGCCCCGTATGCGGCTACGATCAGTTGGACGAGCCACCCGCTGATCACAATATTTGCTCGTGTTGTGGCACCCATTTTGGTTATCACGATGTCGGCCATGCTTGGAGCGAATTGCGGGAAACCTGGCTCCTAAGGGGCGCTCCTTGGTTTAGCCGAGCTGTTTCTCCGCCCGTTGGGTGGAGTGCATTTGAGCAGTTACAAAAGCTATTGGATATGGAAGATTTACGAGTTACCGCTAACAGCGACATGACTACATCCAAAGTCTCAATCAAGCGTCCCATCGCGGCTTAAAGCCGTCACTTGATGCCGAAACTATTGCTCTTCGCCCCTTGCGAGAAGCTGCTGATCGATGAGCAAACTCATACGGTCTCGTTGATCGTGGTCTTGCAGGAGATTCACTACAAAGTCCCGCCGGGTGCTCAAATTCAACCAAACGCTCTACTGCCGATGAATTGGTCAGTGATCAGCCTTTGGCATGAAGAGGAACCACAGGACTCAGGAGTTGAATTTGAACAACGGTTGGTACTCGAAAACAGTGCCGGAACGACTTTGTTTGCCAACGAAGTGAAATGGAAGTTTGAGAAACCATCGCATCGTATCGTCGGCAATGTCCCAGGAATACCGATAGGGTCTCGCAGACTTACGCTCAGGCTGTTCTATCGCGTTGCGATGTCTCGCGATTGGCACGAGATAGCGACGTTTCCGCTAGAGCTGATGCAGGACGTGCTCTAGCTGAAGCGAACTGCCCCTTGGTTCTTGCCTTTCCGCTTCATCGCTTCTGAGAGTACTACGGTCAGCCTTTTCGGTGCCACTCGGAGCGGAAACCACCCTGCAAGGCGGCGGGGCTAGTCTTCGAATACGTGATGCGGGATTGGCGGCGCGGGCAAGCCGGCGTTCAGTTCTACCACCTGGCGTTTGCTCACTTCCTCGGGGACTTCGGCTGCATCCAGGTAGAACTGCCGGTACCATTCGCGCAGTTGATAGATCGGCCCGTCGCCCTCGCACAGCAGTGGATTGTCGATGCGGACCTTGTTGTCCCAGATTGCCACGTCCTGGTAGAAGCCCTGCTGAATTCCCTTGATGTAGGCGGCGACGATCTGACTGGACATCTCGTCGCTCAGCCCCTCCATTTTCCGCACCATCATCCCGAAGCGGAGCTCGAAGCATTTCAGATGAATGGGAACATGGCAGTTGAGCAGGATGGAATCGATCGGAAACCCGCCCATCTCGCCCTTCATCTCGGTGATCTGATAGGCCGGCCCAAAGTACGTCGCGCAGGTCTTAAGGCTGCCCTGATTTCCCTGCGTCCCCGAGCCTACCATTATCTGTGTCGCCTTGTGGCCCTGGAATATGTTGGCGAAGTAATCGACTGGGGCGCCATGGACGACCGGAAAGTGCGCCATATCGGCCACGTTATCGATCAGCTCCCGGCAGTTGGTGTTGATGGTCCACTTCTCGATTACCCAGTCGCTCCACTTGTCGAAGAAGCATGCCTCGATGCGGGGGATCTCGACCTCGGGCGGCGGCGGGTTGTCCTCAGGATCGTTCCACACGAACAGCAGCTTGTTCTGTTCGCAAGTGGGCCATGACTTCACGCGCGCCTTGGGCGGGATCCGTTTGCTGTACGGAATATGGTTGCACTTGCCGTCGGCCCCCCAGCTCCAACTATGAAACGGGCAGCGCACTGAATTGCCGCGCACCTCGCCGCGGCTCAGATCGGCGCCCATGTGCGGGCAGTAGCTGTCGAGAATATGAACCTGTCCGTCCTCCCCGCGGTAAGCGACCAGCCGGCTGCCGAAAGCGTTGACGGTGTGCGGCTTGCCATCCTTGTAGTCCGCGGCGAGCCCAAGGCAATGCCACCCGCGAGCGTAACGATCCGCGATCGGCGCTGCCTCAATCAAATGTGTCAGTGCCATGGCCCGGCCCTCCGCCGTTTATCCGTCCTCGATGCTGGCAGTCCCAACCGGGTGCGGCATCGTCTTTTTGGACGATAGCGATCGTCTGCTTTTCCTTGATCCTCGAACCGCCATTGCGAGATTGTATCGAGAGCCAGGAGGAACCTGAGATGCCACCGCTGACAGGCGGCTGCGCTTGCGGCGCAGTCCGATACGAATGCTCGGCTGATCCCATTATGGCTGCCAACTGCTATTGCACGGACTGCCGGCACTCGACGGGCGCCGCGATGGCCTCGGTGCTGCTGGTTCCGAAGGCGGCGCTGAAGCTCACCGGCGAGCTCAAGCAATACGAAGTCACGGGCGACAGCGGGAACAAAGTGAGCCGCGGATTTTGCCCGAATTGCGGATCGCCGATTCTTTCGATTCTCCCTGCGATGGCGGACTTCGTCGCATTGAAGGCGGGCAGCCTCGACGATCCTGCGCAGTTCAAGCCGATGATGCAGGTGTTTATGAAGAGCGCGCCGCCGTGGGCTCCGGTCCGCGACGATCTGCCGAAGTTCGACAAGCAACCCGGCTGAACTCCGGCGCTGCTCCATTTTCGACGAGAGAATTCGGGATGAACTAGTTCATCCTGACGGCGGCGGATTTGGCGTGCTACATGTACCGGTATGAACAACCGTCAGGATGCCCCACACTCGACCGGCTCGCCCGAAATCGCCCGGCTCCCGCGTTCGGCAGAAATAATTTCTGACGGAACGAAACTACCGATGGTAGCAGCAGCGACCCCTAACCACCGAAGCCCCGCAATCTCTTCGACTGACCAGAGATGATCCGAAATACCAACCGCCATCGCCGGACCGATTCTGAGATTCTGATGCTGGCGAGTGTAATTATAGTACGTGAAGTGAAGTGCCAGATGATGCGCGTGATTTTCGACTTTCTTCGAGAACGCATTTGTCAGTCTGGTATATCTCCGGTTGCCCATCGTGATCGCCAAGCTCGAGCGTTCGATATAGCGCCGTGTATGTTTCGACTGCATGATCTGTGGTCTTTGACTTATCGGACAAAAATGGGCATTCTCCGACTCGCGCTTGGAGGGGGGAATGAAACAATGTCTACGTTTACGAAGCAGCAGCCGCCGGCACCGGCGACTCCGGCTCCAAGGGTCCCCCCTGCCGCGCCGATTCAAATAAATCCGCAAACCATTCTGTCCCAACTGAAGATCGCAGATGGACGGAAACAGCTCGCTGCCATTGAAAAAGAGCGTGGGACCCGCGTTCTATCCCTGGTATACAACGAATCTCCTCCAACACCGGCGGGATTGGGATTTCCTGTCATAGGACCGCTCGAAGTGGTATTGCAGCAAATGGGCCGCGCGGAGAAACTCGATCTTTTGCTAAGGACGACAGGCGGTCTGACGGAGGTTCCGTGGAGAATTATCAGCCTTCTGCGCGAATTCACGGACCATTTGGGCGTGATCGTGTCAAAAATTGCGATGAGCGGGGGGTGTCACATCGCAATCGCGGGAGACGACTTGGTCATGGGGCCTTTTTCGATACTGGGTTCGGTTGACCCCACACGGGCCCATCATTTGCTTCCCAAAGACCCGAACACTAATCAGCCGATGCCAACCTCAGTTCAGGACCTCAAGCACTGTATGGAGTTCGTCAAGGATCAATTTAAAGACCAACCGGAAGCTGAGCGAGACTTTTCAGTCATTCTCACGGAACTATTCAAACATGTGCATCCTCTGGCACTCGGCGCGCTTGAACAATCCTATAGCCTTGCTCGTCTAATCACAGAGAAGGCCCTCCGAACCCGCAAAACAGCTCTTTCTGATGATCGTATCAAGGAAGTCGTAGACCGACTGGCCGGTAGGTATTTCTCGCACGCATTTCCGATTTCACGGTCGGAGGTTGAATCCGATTTAGGACTGCCAGTGGTTCGACCAGATGCGGAATTGTCTGCCGCAATCGAGGATTATGAGAAGTACTATTTGAACGAATTTCAACGCGGCGTCTCAATAGCCCCGAACATGATGCGTGTCGGGGGGCTTATGGAGACGACTGGCGTAGGGTTTGCGATTGTGCAAATAACACGGCCAGTAGCGACGCTGGTTAGCGACTCTTGGCTTAAATTTCGTTAATAAAAGGAGTCAATACTAATCATGGAAACTATTGACGCTAGTTTCACCTATGTAGGCACGTGGAGTTTTCAGTTCGGCGGAGAAGGCATTGGGCCAATCGAGCGACAAATCCCTTCTAACCCGCAATTGAATGCCGCTAGGGTAGTGATGCAGCCAAACACGGCATTCTTAGCTGCGAACGTTAAAGAAATCTCAGCGAAATATGCCGGAAAATGGATTTTGGTGGCTGGGGGAAAGATTGTGGCATCAGCAAACAGTCCAGCGAAGCTGGAAAAGCAGGCAGCCAAATCTGGCATTGAAGACCCATTGATTGCGGAAATCGGCAAGGGCCCCGCCGTTTGGAATACGGCATATGCCTCTCAAGTCATTTGAGAGGATAATTCTGTTCACGCATGCGTTTGGCCGATCGTATCCGATTGTCGAAGTTACTTTCATCAAACCGAATGGCCAGCGAAGAGTTTTGCCTTTGCTGTTTGATACTGGCGCTAGCAGCATAATAATACGCCCCAAGTATCACTATCTCTTTCCACGGAGCACGGCCACTGAAGAAGTGGGAACGGTGGGTAGAAGTAAGGGTGTCAACGCGAAAGCAACAACCGGTAAAGTAGAATTTCTGGGCAAGACGATTGACTGTAACGTTTTGCTGATGCCGATAAAGATGCCGCCACTGTGGGCAGGCCTCCTTGGCCGTGAAGTTATGGAACTGTTCGGTTTCGGTTATTGGCAATCGTCAGGCGAATTGTTCGTTACCGTGACACCCTAACTGTCTTTCTTGCGCTTCCGCCAACGAGCAGCTGCGACTGTTTTACGCGCGAGCCCTGAGCGCTTCTTCTTGGAGATCCTTTTCCCAACGTTTTCTGCCTCCCTTCAATCCGCCGCGTCGATCCAGTTCAGCCGCGAGCGCTTGGGGTGGTTCTGGATCGGTTTGCTGGCCCGTAGCAAGCTGGACCATCGTAAACGCTAGTTCGTTCGGATCGCGCGGACGCTTCGGACGATTGGCAGCCATGCGGAGAGCATTGCACGGATCAAAACAGACTGGAAATTTCAACCGAACCAAACTTTACCACTACCTACGGATGGTATTACTCCTTGTTCCCGATGAAATCAGGTTTGCGCTTTTCGATGAACGCTTTGACCGCCTCCTGATGATCTTTGGTGTTGAAGGTCATCATCTCGTAAGCGAGCGAGGCATCCATGATCAGATTGGACTGCTGCTTGAGCCACTTGTTGACGGCCAGCTTGCTCCATCGAATCGCCAGCGTCGGGCCGTCTGCCAGTTCCTGCGCGAGTTCGCGCGCCTTCGGCATTACCTGCTCGGGCGCAACCGCATAGTTCACCATGCCGATGCGGCCGGCCTCGGCGCCGGTGATGAAATTGCCGCGCATCAGGAATTCCTTGGCGCGATGCGGCCCGATTAGCAACGGCCAGATAACCGCGCCGCCGTCGCCCGCGACAATCCCCACTTTGACGTGAGTGTCGGCAAAGCGGGCCTTTTCCGAGACCACGGTGATATCGCAAAGCAGCGCGAGCGTCGCTCCCAGACCGATCGCGTCGCCATTGATGGCGCCGATGACGGGTTGCTCCACATCGAGGAGGTTATCAACTAGGCGGCGCCCGTTGGATGCTGCGATCGGACCGCGTCCGCGGCCCTTTCCCTTGTTGCCGGTTGGTCCGACCAGGTTCCCGCCGGCCATTCCTTTAACGTCGCCGCCGGCGCAGAACGCGCGTCCGGCACCGGTCAGGATGATCGCATTGATATCGCGATCGGCGCGAACGTCGATCCAGATCTGCTCCAACTCGTGATGAACCACGTTGTTGACGGCGTTGAGCGAGTCCGGCCGGTTGATCGTGATCGTCGCGACGCGCTCCGCCACTTCGACTTTGAGGAATTCGTAATCGCTGTAATCGGTCGCCATGATGATAAAGCCTCCTGTTGCTCTTGCTCCGCAATGTATATCAACTTCGCGGCCAACAGTGGATGCGAAGCGCGGGCGGCGATGGTCCGAACTGGACGCCACGCGCTATTTTGCGATTGCGACAGCGTAGTCGCGGCCCTCCCAGTTGCGGGTCTCGCGCCAGTTGAAGGTGAAGCGGATTGGGGCCTGCGCGTCCTCGGCGATGTCGATGTCAACGTATTCGAAGCCAATCGGCGTCGAGATCGACGTGGTGTCATTGGCGTGCTGCCATTCGTCGTTGGACCAATGAAGCGTGAACCCGCCAGTGGCCTGAACGCGCAGGCGGTCGCCGGGGGAAACCGACCTGGCGCGGCGGTTGGATTTCCAGACGCGAAGGCGGCTCGGCTTTCGCCCGAGCTTTATGTAGCGGTCGCTGACTTCGGCGACCATGTCGAACACGCGGCCGTCCGAGGCCGAGCGCAGCAGCTTGATATACTCGGCGTGCGCCCACATCAGGGGCGTCGCGCTGCCGGTCTGGCCGCCGTATTTGAGCAATCTCCGCGGGATGTCGGGCTGATCCCAGATCTGTTCGGGCAGCAGCTGCGTCGCGTTCGCAAACCGCTCCAGGGCTTTGAGATAGGGCACCGGGTCGCGACCCGCCGCGAGTTCGTAATGCCCGCGCTCGCCGGTCAGGAGCGGCCACGGCCGTCCGCGTCCCCACGTGGTGAAGGGGCCGCCGTCGTCGCGCTGTCCGTAGCCGTCGTGGGTGTAGCGGCGCCAGCATGGGCCGGCGGGGAAGTCGGTCTTCAAAACGGCGTCGATCACGCGCAGCGAATCCTCCATGAGCGAGTCGCCGGCTTTGCGAATGCCGTAGCGAACCAGCTCGAGAAATCCGCCGTCAACGATTTCCGCGACGGGGAATTCGGCCTGCGCGCCGGGGGCGCGGTTGTGAATGACGACGCGCTTGCCGTCGAGGCATTCGTCAGCATCGGGATCGGCGACGTCGATGGGATTGATGCGGACATAGTGGCGCCTGATGCCGGGAACGAGGAAGCCCTCGCTGGTGACGGTCCAGGTTTCGACGTTAGCTTCGAGGAAGTCGGCGTACTCCTCGAGAAATTGCGCGGTGACGAGGTCGCCGCGATCGCGGGCGAAGCAGGCGGCGCAGATCAGTCCGGTGATATTTGCGGCAAGGGTCGAAGGCGAGTAGCCGGCGTTTTCCTCCCATCGTTCCTGCGGCGTCGGAGGTCCGTTGTCAACCAGGAAGTGGGCCGCGCGCAGCACCATCGGATACGGATCGAAATCCTTGAGCGCGCCCTGTTTGTGCATCCGCCACGCGAGCATGATGGGAAACGAGACTTCGTCGAGCTGAATGCCGTTCCAGTAGGGCCTGCCGTCGATCCAGAAATTCTGCGGAAAGCCGCCGTCGGGGCGCTGCGCACACGCGAGGTAGATGAGGGCGCGCAACGCCGTGGCGAGATCGCCGGCCGCGGCCAAGCCGGTCACGCTGTTGACCATGTCGCGGGTCCAGACGAGGTGGTAGCCGCCGAGGTCTTCATCGCTCTTGGCCTCGCCCCAGGGGATGCTGAGCGAAGCGATGAGCGCGCCGGGATAGGTTTTGTCCTCGTGGGCGAGAAGCAGCTCGCAGCCGCGGCGATAGAGGGCGCCGCCGTCGCCGGAGAATTTATCGAGGGGGACGACATGGCGGCACGCGCGCTGCCATTGCTCGAGGAAGCGGGCGCGATGCTCGGGGAAGGGGCTGGCGAGCGATTGAAACACGGTGGTCACGGCGCGGTTGAGCTCGCGGCCGAAGCCCAGGCCGAGCGTGAACGAGTAGCCCTTGCGCAAATCGATCTCGGCGGTCAGCGCGATGTTGCCGTCGAGCGCGGCGGCGAACTGATAGTCCATTTTGAAGTTGGCGGAGATGTCCTGCCATCCGTCGGTATTGCCGACGTATCCGCATGAAGTCCTGAGAAATGGCTCACTGGCTGCCAGAGCCAGCCAGACGCCGTTTTTGTTGGCGGTCAGGAACTCGTGCCCGACCATACTGGTAAGGTAGCCGTTGTTGCCCCATCCCCCGACGCAGAGATGTGGCGCGAGCAGGACGTAGAGGTGGAGTTTTTTGAGCAACTCCGCGTCGCCCTCGAGGCGGGTGTTGATGAGCAGAGTCGGCAGATGGGGATCGGTAATGACTTCCTTCAGGAGATGATAGCGGCCGTCGGGCGAATGGCTGACGATTCGCACGCCGAGACCGGTGGCGTCGATATATTCGGTCATGGACCGGAGATGGCGGCGCTCTTCGTGGAAGAAGGTCTCGCCGTCGGTGATCAGGAACTGGAGGTCGCGAACCTGCGGCTGATCGATGGTGGGGAAATAAATCTCGTTGAGAACGCCGGCAGAGGCCGTGAACCACAGGCGGCTCGAGGAGGAGTAGGCGGTGCAGACTGCGTCCTTGGCGCTGCGGGTCCATCGCGGCAGGATGCCGGGTGCGCCGGCGGCGACCGGCGATGTCAGAATTCTTGCCATAGGACCTCCGTTCGATTCGCTCCCGGCTCAGACAGTTTCGGTTGGTTCGGGTGCTGTCGCGGTCGCTTTTTCCGCGGGCTTAAGACGAAACATCCACGCGACGCCAACGCTGATCGCGTAGAGCAGCAGCAGCGGAATCGCGAGCAGGAATTGCGAGATCATGTCGGGAGGGGTCAGCGCCGCGGAGACGATAAAGATGCCGAGGATCGCATAGCGCCAGTAGCTGAACATCATCTTATAGTCGATCATCCCGAGCTTGGTGAAGAAGAACGCGAAAATCGGCATCTCGAACGTGAGCGCGAACGCAAGCAAGAGCTTCGCGGAGAAGGCGAGATACTCGCTGATGCGAATTGTCGGAGTGACTCCGATGCTCGCGTATTGAGCGAGGAAAAACGCGTAGCCGATTCTGAAGACGACGGCCCAGCAGAAATATCCGCCCAGCGCGAAAAACATGGTCGCAAAGAAGACGAACGGCTTGGCCATCCGGCGCTCGGTTTCATACAAACCCGGCGCGATGAACTTCCAGATTTCGTAAAAGACCGCCGGGCTGGCGATGAACAGGCCGGCGATGAGCGCGACTTTGATCTTGGTATAGAAGGCCTCGCCGACGCCGGTGCCGATCAGCAAAACATGGCCGCCGGAGACCTCGCGAATCGGCCAGGTCAGCATGCGGAAGAGCGGATCGGCGACCGCGTACGCAACGACGAACCCGACGCCGATGGCGATGAAGGCGCGAATCAGCCGGGTGCGTAGTTCCTGCAGATGCTCGATGAGCGACATCCGCGCCTGTTCCGGCGTCGCCTCGATGGGCGCTGGCGGTGTGATATCCTCGCTGGGCACAGTGCGGGACGACCGGCTAGGTATTCTCGGGCGGCTGGGCGCCGGGGGGCGCGGATTTGGACGCGGGTGGTACGGCCGCGGGAGGCGGCGCCTTGGCCGGCGGCTCGTCGAGGACGTCGGTCAATTCGTGGAGGATGGTATTGCTCGCCAGGCGCAGCTCGCGCAAGACTTTTCCTACTGTGCGCAGAACCTCGGGCAGGCGTTCGGGGCCGATGACGATTAGCGCGATTGCGAGAATCAGGGCTATTTCAAAAAGGTTCAAACTTCGATGACCGTCCGGCGCGACCGCGAGTGCAATTCGATGACCCTGCGAGGCGCGAAAAAATTCCGCGCGATTTCGCCCGCTCCATGCCAGTTAATCATCATACCCGACCGGAGTGTCAACGATGCTTAAAACCGGAGTGGTCGCGGATCGCCGCTACCTCAAGCACTTCGCCGGCCGGGCGCATCCCGAGCGTCCGGAACGGGCCGAGGTGATGATCGAGATGGCGGAGTCGCTGGCGCGGCCGGATTTGAAATTCATGGCGCCGCGCGAAGCGACGCACGAGGAAATCGCCGGCTGCCACGTCTCCGAGTACATTGCCACGGTGGCGCGCACGGCGTCGATGGATCGGTTTGACTTCGATCCGGATACGCACAGCTCGCGCGACACTTACGCGACCGCGCTGCTCGCGGCAGGCGGCGTGCTGACCGCTGTCGAGGCGGTGATGGACGGAGCAATAGATAATGGATTTGCTATTGTCCGGCCGCCGGGACATCACGCACTGCCTAATCGCGCGATGGGATTCTGCTTCTTCAACAATGTTGCAATCGCGGCGAAGTGGCTAATGGAATCGCGGCGACTCAAACGCGTGATGATCGTCGATTGGGACGTCCATCATGGCAATGGCTCGCAGGATATGTTCTACGAATCACCCGAAGTGCTGTACGTATCCACGCATCAGTTTCCGCATTACCCCGGCACCGGCTCGCTCCACGAGATCGGATACGGGGCGGGACTGGGATTCAACGTGAATGCGCCGATGCCGGCCGAATTCGGTGACGCCGAGTACCTGCGGGTGTTCGATCGCCTGATCATGCCGATCGGACGCCATTTCAAACCCGAGTTCTTGCTGGTCTCATGCGGCTTCGACGGGCATTTCCGCGATCCGCTCGCGCAGATGCGCCTGACGGAATTGGGCTTTGCCGCGATGGCGCGACGGGTAAAGCGGCTGGCCGCGGAATGCTGCGGCGGGAAGCTGGTCGCCGCGTTCGAAGGCGGCTACGACCTCGAAGCAATCGCGGAGTCGGGACGCGCGGTTATCGACGAGTTTGGACGCGACGCCGATGAGCCGATTCGTCCTGACGATGGCGGCGACCGGGTGATGCCGATGATCGAGCGAGCCGCGCAAAACGTCGGCCGCTTCTGGAACCTGAGTTAGGGCGATAGATGCGGCCGGAGCAACGCGCCGCGGGCCGCCTCGCGTCCGAGAATGCGCCTCGCAGTCGCCTCGTTTCAATAGGCAGTTCCCCTCCGCGTGAATACCCACTGGACAAACCGGCAGTAGCCATTGGCAGCCATCCGTCGAACGAGGTAGTGCTCGACGACACGACTGTATCGCGTCGTCACGCCGCGATTACGCGCAAGTCCGGCCGCTTCGAGCTGGCGGACCTGGGCTCGACCAACGGCACTTACGTTAACGGCGGCCGAGTGCGCAAACCGATCGCGCTGAAGGGCGGCGACGAGATCAAATTCGGCTCTGTGCGTGTTGCTTTCGTCGATGCGGGCGATCCCCTGCCCGCGGCCCACGCTCCGCGGCGGCCGGCACGAGGCCTTGCGCTGCTGACCGTGATGTTCGTCGCAGGATTCGCCGGAGTTCGTTACCGAAGCGAGATCGGGGACGCTGCCTCGGCAATTGTCGCATCGATTTCGTCACGCCGGTCCGGCTCCGCGCCTGCGGCGGCCAATACTCAGTCGGCCTCGGTCAGCCTGCAAGCATCGGCAGCTTCAACGCCGGCGTCTTCCGCGAATCCCGCAGCGGCCGAGCCCGATTGGCTGAGGCGAGTGAACTACTACCGCGCGATGGCGAAACTGCCGCCGATAGTCGAAGATCCGGCGCTCAGCAAAGGCGATCGCGCGCATACGATTTACATCGTCAAGAACTACCACGATGCAATCGGGCAGCGGGGACTCGGCGCCGAGATGCATACGGAGGACCCAGGGAACCCAGACTTCACACCCGAGGGACTCACCGCGGCCAGATCCAGCGACATGGATGTGTGGTCGATGCGGGGAGTATCCAGCGATGCCGGCGCCACGTCGGGCCCTGACGGATGGGGCTCGCCGGTCTGGTCGATCGATGGATGGATGTCGATACCGTTCCATCGCATGCCGATCCTCAATCCAGGACTGACCAGCGCCGGCTTTGGAGCCTACTGCGAAGCGGAAGCATGCGCCGCAGGGATCAACCTAATGAGCGGCGTGCAGCGAAAATTGCCCGCCGGCGCGGCGGAGAGCTGGCCGATCGAGTTTCCTCCGGAGGGTGCGACCGTCGCGACAAGGTCGTTCGACAACGAGTGGCCCGATCCGCGCACAAGCTGTCCCGGCTACGAGCCGCCGAGCGGACTGGCTATTACACTTCAGCTCGGCAACTGGCTGGATACTCATCTCGGCGAATACTCAGTCGCGCGAGAAAACGCCGACCGCGGTCGAACCGCCGTCGAAGCATGCGGGTTCGATTCGACTAACTACTCGAATCCCGATGGATACTCACAAGAGCTGGGGCGCAACGTTCTGAAGTATTACGGCACAGTCGTGTTAGTTCCGCGCGCGCCGCTCGACAAGGGCGCGAAGTACGCAGTGTCGATGACCGCGAACGGGAAGCAGTACGACTGGACTTTCTCGACAGATCCATGAAGTCGCTCGGCTAACGCTGGAAATCGACGGCGATGATCGTCGCCATCGAATCGAGCGCGCTGTCGGGCGTCGCAATCACGAGCTCGCCGATCGGGTCGTGGTTGAACAGGCTGTCGGCCGCGGCGATTCGCTTGCGGACCTTGAGCGAAATCGTACTTGCCAGCGGACGCACGTCGCCGACGTGCTTCACCCTAACGCCGCGCACCGACACGGACTCGTACGGCTTCATCAGCACGTGCAGGTAAACGCGATTGCCGCGGCGCGTCGAGGGTCCGTAAAACTGCCACGGCTCGAGTCCGGGGTCCGTGCCGATGATCGCCTCGTTGTTGCGGTCCATCCAGTTACCGATCGCTTCGAGCCGCTCGACCTGTTCCGGCGCGAGAGCGCCGTCGCCCGTCGGGCTCACGTTGAGCAGCAGATTCCCCCCCTTGCCGGCCACTTCGCACAGCGTATGGATCAGCGAGCGCGCCGATTTGAGATCCTTGTCGGCCGGATTGTAACCCCAACTGTTGTTGATGGTCAGGCAGGTTTCCCACGGGCCCTCGGGCGGCCTGGGCGGAACGGCCTGTTCGGGGGTCTGGTAGTCGCCGTAACCCGGGATGCGATCATTGATGACGACTTCGGGCTGAAGCGAGCGGATCATCTCGACGAACTCGCGCGCCTGCCATTCTTCGGGCGTGCGTTCCCATCCGCCGTCGAACCACAGCAGATCGATCTTGCCGTAGTTGGTCAGTAACTCGCGCATCTGGGCGAACATGAACTTGATGAATCGATCCCACTGTTCAGGGGCCGAGCGGCGCCAGTTGCCCCACTTGTAGGGCTTGTCCGACTCCAGAAACGCCGGATAGTCGGGATGGTGCCAGTCGATAAGTGAGTAGTACAATCCGACCCTGAGGCCCTCGGCGCGGAACGCATCTGTATATTCACGAACTATATCGCGTTTGAACGGCGAATACTCAATTGAATAGTCAGAATGCTTCGTATGAAACAGCGAGTAGCCGTCGTGATGCTTACTAGTCAGAACGGCGTACTGCATACCGGTGCGTTTAGCCATTCGCGCCAGCGCGCGGGCGTCCCATTTGGCGGGATTAAAGGTTTTGGCGGTTGAGTGATATTCCTCGACGGCGACGCTTTGCGAATCGGGCAGCGCGCCGACGCCGCCGACCAGCGGCCACGACAGCTCGAGCCCGCGCTGGCTGCAATGCCCCCAATGGATGAACATCCCGAATCTTGCCTGGTTAAACCACGAATCCATAAGCGCGCATTGTCGCCTTCATCGGATGTGGTTGTCCATACCAACGACCAGTTGCGGGTCGATCAATGAAACGGGGTCCATCCGAGCGCCGGCGCGAGTCGATCGCAGGAAACTCCCAGCAGCCAGACGAAGGCGACTGCGCCGCTGCCCGACGCGGCTCGATTGAGTGCGACCTGCACGCCGAGATTTATCTCGACCGTCGAATTGAGCCAGGCGATGGCGGGCGTCAGCTCGAAGTCAGGCGCCGCGGAGTTCCGATGCGCGCTCAAGTACTGCGCGTAGTCGAAGTCGATATTCGGCGTGAAGTTGCGCAGCGCGCGAGGCACGGATTGGCCGGCGAGGTTTGCGTCCAGGCAGGCCAGCGAATACTCGAGCTCAAGGTCGGCAGAGACCAGATCGTCGCGAGCGCCTGTCACCTTGCTCTGCCATCCCGCATCGCCCTCGACGGCGGCGGGGCGCAGCATCCGCAGCGAGTCGGGCAAATCTCCAAACCCCTTCTGAAAAAGGAGATCAGAACCGGCGCGTGGATGAGACTCCGAGCCGACACTTCGGCTGCCAACGGGCAGCTCGACCGTGGGACTGATCGAGAGCACGAATTCGTGGCGAGGCAGACCGATAAGTACATGTTTGTAGGCGAGGTCGAGATTGCTGAATCCGGTGGTGATTTCCCCTTCCTGCTCGAGGCGCTGGTAGCCGGCGAAGAGTGAGAAGCTGGATTGGGGAGAGATTGTTTTTTCGAGGTACAGCGACTCGGAATTCTGTGCGCGATCGACGCTGCCGGAAACGGAGAAATAATTTTCCGGCGTCGCGTCGTAGCCGATGAAGTTGCCGACGAAGTCTCGCGGGGCGAGGTCGGCGCGCGCAGACGTGGCGCATAGGAGCATCGAGGTGGCGGACGAGATGAGAGCTATCCGCGACCATGATTCTTTGAGGCGAGTGAAGGCTTTGAGGCGTGGCAATTTGAGTCTCAGCGCGGCGCGCATGAGGCATCCTGGCGGTTGACCATAGCGTAGGCATAGCACGCCAAGTTCGCTGGCGTGAGGCCGAATAGTTCATCCCCAAAGTTGGATGCGGGGATTCAGAACCGGTACCGGCTTCGCTGACGCGAAGCTGTCCGAGATCCTTCCCTTCGCTCGCGTTGCTCGCGTCGGTCAGGATGACAGATATGCGCTGCTCGCTTCGGTCGGGGTTACAAGGACGGCGCTCCGTTGCTTGCCTCAGTTCAGGATGACAGAGACAAAAACGGCGCTCGCCGCGCTATTGGGGAAATCGCGCCGCGCGTGGTATTGGAAAATCGAAAGCTGACGCGCTTTTCGGAGGCCAACGATGAAAATCTCAATGTTCCATCTGATGCCGTATCGCGATCTGCCCGACGACTTCGAGCAAAAATATCATTCGGTGTGGGTCGATCCGCCGTACTGCGAACTGGCCGATTCGGTGAAGGTCGGCCAGTACTACAACTGGACGCTCGACGAACTGATCCATGCCGCCGACAAGGGGATCGACGGCATCTGCGTCAACGAGCATCATCAGAACGCCTACGGCTTCATGCCGAATCCGGACCTGATGGGATCGATCCTCGCGCGCGCGACCAACGGCACCGACGTCGCCGTGGTGCAGATGGGGGCGACGCTGCCGACCTCGAATCCGCCGATACGAATCGCCGAAGAATATTCGATGATCGATTGCATCAGCGGCGGCCGGATGGTGGCCGGGATGCCGCTCGGCACCTCGCAGGACGTGAACCTGTGCTACGGAATCCCGCCGATCGAGCAGCGCGAGCGTTACTACGAGGCGCACGACCTCATCCTGAAGGCGTGGCAGTCGCCCGAGATTTTCGCGTGGGACGGAAAGTACTTCAAACTGCCGATGGTCAATATCTGGCCGCGTCCAATCCAGAAGCCGCATCCGCCCGTGTGGATTCCGGGCAGCGGCAGTCTCTCGACGTGGGATTTTTCCGCCAAGCATGGCCATTGCTACTGCTTCCTCTCGTATTGGGGGAACAATTTCGGCAAGCGCGTGATGGACGGGTTCTGGGATTTCGTCGCCAGGGGCAATCACGATCCCAACCCGTATCGCGCCGGCTTTCTGCAACTGGTGGCCGTGTCGGAGACCGACGCGCAGGCCGAGAAGGACTACTACCGGCACATCCGATACTTTTACGACAAATGCCTGCACATCCTGCCCGAGTATTTTCCGGTCGCCGGCAACCAGGACTACAAGAGCCTGGTCAACAGCGTGACCAAGCTGAATCCGCAGTTGTTCGACCTGATGAACAAGATCCCGGCGTGGAAGTACAAGGACTTCGTCGAAAATCAGTTCGTGATCGCGGGCTCGCCCGCCACCGTGCGCCAGCAGTTGATGGAAGCGGTCAAGAAACTCCGCGTCGGCAACCTGATGGTGCTGCTGCATATCGGATCGATGCCGCACGACTTGACGATCAAGAATATCGATCTGTTCTGCAGCGAGGTGCTGCCCCATTTCCGCGGCGTCTGGGACGGCGAATGGGACAACAAGTGGTGGCCCGAGTCGCTCAAGGGCCCGCGCAAACTGATGGCGTCGAACGGAATGCATGCGGCGGCGCGCTAGGCGGCGTCGCGGCAACGGAACTCTCACAAGGACGGATCATGGCGGCTGCAAAAGAAAAAACACTCAGCGTGTGGGGCGACAAGGTTCATCCCAAGGTCAGGATTCTCGGCGACGGCCCGCCGCTGGTCTATCTGCACGGCGGTTACGGGCCTATCGAAACCGAGCTGCTCGGCGAGCTCGGCAAAAGTTTCACCGTCTATGCTCCCGAGCATCCCGGCATCACGTCCGGCGACGAGGACTCTTACAAGGCGCTCGACGACATGTGGGATCTCGTCCTCTACTATTACGATCTGTTCGACCAGCTCGGGCTCAGATCGCCGGCGGTGGCCGGTCATTCGTTCGGCGGGATGATCGCGGGTGAAATCGCGGCGACCGATCCGACGCGAGTCAGCAAGCTGGTGCTGATAAGTCCGCTGGGGTTGTGGCGCGACGACTCTCCCATTCGCAATTACATCGTGACGCCGCAGGCTGACCTGCCCGCGCTGCTGTTCAAGGATCAGCATCACCCCTCGTTGAAGCGAATCACGCTGAACCCGGAAGATCAGGATGGCTTCATCCGAATCACCTGGGCGCTCGGATGCACCGGCAAGTTCATGTGGCCGATGCCGGACAAGGGACTGCGCAAGCGGCTGCATCGAATCGCCGCGCCGACGCTGATCGTGTGGGGGACGGACGACAAGTTGTTGCCGGCGGTCTATGCCGACGAATTCCGCAAGGGAATTCCCGGCGCCCGGATCCATCTGGTCGCGGGCGGCGCGCATATGATGCCGCTGGAGGAGCCCGCGCAACTTGCCGCGACGGTGGCAAAGTTCATCAACGGCCAGGCGCAGCCGATCGGTTAATCACTTGCGGATTGGCCACGCCTCGAATACTTCCATGTAGGACTGAAAACCCCGGGACTGCATGGACGGTTGATTGTTCGTGCGAATGCGAGTGGAAAAAATGAAACGCAACTCCTTTAAATTGTCGTGTCTTGCCGTCGTGGCGGTCCTCGTGCTCGCTTCGGCCTGCAAAGGCGCAACGGATGGACTCCCAGTGAGAAACACCGGTCATTACGCAATCATCGAGACCGAACGCGGCATTATCGTCATCGAGCTTTACCCCGAATCCGCGCCCAAGACAGTCGCGAATTTCGAGACCCTGGTGAACAAGGGCTTTTACAACGGCCTGACGTGGCATCGGGTCGTGCCGGACTTCGTGATCCAGGGCGGCGATCCTGACGGCACCGGTGCCGGCGGCCCCGGCTACACCGTGCCCGCCGAAATCAAGGAGAAGCACCTGCGCGGCAGTGTCGCCACCGCGCGCACCGGCGACGAAGTTAATCCGACTCGCGCGTCCAGTGGCAGCCAGTTCTACATATGCCTGGAGCCGCAGCCGGGACTCGACGGCCAATACACCGTCTTCGGCGGTGTGATTAAGGGGATGGACGCGGTCGATCAGATTCAGAAGGGCGACCACATGAAGAAGATCACGCTCGCGAAGGAGCCGCCCAAGTAGCCGCGGCGGGGTGGATGCAGCGACTCAAAACCGGAACCGGCTTCGCTTGCGCGAAGCTGTCCGAGGTCCTTCCTCCGGTCGCTTCGCTCGCGTCGTCAGGATGACAAAACAACCCTGTCCCCGCGCCGCTCGCGTCGTCAGGATGACACGGGGGAGAGCGTCGCTCACGCAGTCGGCATGACCAAGCAAGCGGGGCCCTACTTCAGCGTTGACCTCCATCTCCACACCAACCGCGGCAGCTCGGACTCGAACCTGGCGCCGAAAGACCTGGTCGCGCGCGCGCGTGCGATCGGAATCGGCGCGGTCTGCATCACCGAGCATGACAACATGTGGGATTCCGGCGAGGTCGCGGCGCTGGCGGCCGATTCGGGCGTGATTTTTCTGCGCGGGATGGAAGTGACCACCGACATGGGCCACGTCGGCGCGTTCGGGCTCGAGCGATACGTCGGAGGAATCTACAAGCTGGCGGAACTACGGCGGGTGGCGGACCTCGAAGGCGGAATACTGATCGCGAATCATCCTTTCCGCTACAAACTCGACCCGCGCTTTTCGTTCATCAACCCGGATTCCGAACCGATCGATCCGACTTACCCGGAGCGCGCGGCCAAGCTCAAAATCTTCGAGCTTGTCGATGCGATCGAAGTGCTCAACGGCGCGTGCGGCGAGGACGAGAACGTGTTCGCGCTCAAGGTCGCGCGCCATCTCGGGATGGCTGAGGTAGCGGGCTCGGATTCGCATTCTGCCGGCTCGGTTGGATGCGTGACGACCCTGCTTAATGGCCCGGTCAAGGACGAGCGCGAGTTGATCGATGCGATCCGCGCCAAGCGATGCCGCGCAGGCCGCGGCCTGTTGAAGGCCGCGCTGGCGCCATTCGAACTGTCAGCACCCGCCGGCTAGGAGGAACGACCCCGTCGCGGCGGCATTGTTTGCGACGCGATCGATCCGATAAAATTTGCGCGCCGCTGCTGAGACTTTACTGATGAGTGCCAACAAGGATCGCCTCGCGTTGATCGAGCATCTGTCCTCGATCGGCGGCGAGCATTCCGACGATCTCCGTGAGACCCTGGACCGGGTCGCGCTGGCTATCGCCACCGGCATGGAAGCCGAGGTCTGTTCGCTCTACCTCTTCGATCCGCAGCGCGAGCGAATCGTGCTGCGCGCCACCGTCGGCCTCGATCGCGAATCGGTCGGCAAGGTTTCGATGCGCCTCAGCGAGGGTCTGGTCGGGCTGGTGCTCGAGAAAGACGAACCGGTCTGCGTGCCCGACGCGATCAGCCATCCGCGCTACAAGTATTTTCCCGAGACCGGCGAGGAGCGCTTCCATACTTTTCTGGGCGTGCCGGTTCACGACGGCCGCAAGAAGCCGCTCGGCGTGCTGGTCGCGCAGACGCTGGAGCGGCGCAAATTCAGCAAAAACGAAATCCTGCTGCTCAACACCGCCGCCAACCAGGTCGCGCAAATTCTTTCTCATTTCAGGCTGCGCCAATCGCTCGCGACCAAGGAACAAGAGCGGCTCGAATACAAGCGCCGGATGATCGAGGCCAACCGCCAGCTCAAGGACTACGAAAAAGTCGGCGGCAAGACGCGCCACGCGCCGCCGGCCAAGATTCGCCGCCCGCGGCTGGCAGGACTCTCCGCGTCGCCCGGATTTGCGCAGGGCAGCGCGCACGTCGTCGGCACCTTTCTAAGCAGCGTCGATCGCCATCAGAAGTCCCGCGACCCCAAGGCCGAGGCCAAGCGCTTCGAGGAGGCTCTGGCCCGTTCACTCGCCGAGCTTGCGACGCTGCGGGTGCGGATGGAACCGCTGATGCCCGAGTCGGACCTCAAAATTTTCGACGGCCATCGCATGATTCTCGAAGACGAGGAGTTCATCGGCCGCATCCGCGAAACGATTGCCAACGGCTACACCGCCGAGAGCGCGCTGTTCCGGGTCATCGAGGAGCTCAGCGCCTCGATGCTTGCGGTCGCGGACAATTACTTGCGCGAGCGCGCGACCGACTTCCGCGACGTCGGCCATCGAGTGCTGCGGCATCTGCGCCAGGAGGAAAAGCGGGCGCCCTTCTCCAAGCCGACGATTATCGTCGCCGAGGAGCTTACGCTCTCGCAGCTGACGATGGTCAGCCACGACAAGCTGGCGGGTATCGCGCTGCAATCCGGCGGCGTCACTTCCCACGCGGCGATCCTGGCGCGGGCGTTCGAGATCCCGACCGTAGTCGGCGTCGAACATCTGATGGAATCGGTCGTCGAGGGCGATCAGCTCGTGCTCGACGGCAACGCCGGCGTCGTTTACGTCAATCCCGGCTCTGAGATCGAGCGCGACTACGTCAGCCTGTCGCGGCGCTACGAGGCGTTCAAGCGCGAGCTTATCGAAGAGGGCAACGCTCCCACCGCGACCCGCGACGGCCATCGCGTCATGATGCTTGCGAATATCGCGCTGCTGGCGGATATCCACCTGGCGCTGCGCTACGGCGCCGAGGGCGTCGGGCTGCTGCGTTCGGAATTCTCGTTCCTGACCTACGAGGACTTTCCCGACGAGACTCAGCAGCTCGCGCTCTACAGCAAGATGCTCGAGGCGCTGGGCAAGCGCCCGGTCACGATTCGCACGCTCGACATCGGCGCTGACAAGTATCCGCCGTACATGCGGGTGCCGCGCGAGGACAATCCGTTCCTCGGCTGGCGTTCGATACGCATCTCGCTCGAGATGTCGGGGCTGTTCAAGGTTCAGCTCCGCGCGATTCTCCGCGCCGCCGCCAAGCACGACGTCCGCATCATGTTCCCGATGATCTCGAGCCTCGAGGAATTGCGCCGCGCCAAGGAATTGCTGGCCGAGTCGCAGGCGGAGCTGTTCAAGGAAGGACTCGAGCATAATCCCAATATCGAAGTCGGAATCATGGTCGAAGTGCCGTCGGCGGTGTGGCTGGCGCCGCGGCTCGCGCGCGAGGTCGATTTTTTCTCGGTCGGCACCAACGATCTCATCCAGTATCTGCTCGCCGCCGATCGCAACAATCCCAAAGTCGCGCACCTTTACGAGGCGCTGCATCCCGCCGTCATTTCCGCCATCGCCGAGGTCGTCAACGTCGCGCGCGCGGCCGACAAGGAGGTGTGCCTGTGCGGCGAGATGGCCAGCGACCCGCTGGCAACGCTCCTCCTGGTCGGGATGGGTCTCGACGAATTGAGCTTGAGCCCGCTGTTTATCCCGGTGGTGCGCAAAGTCATCCGGGAGGTCGATTATCAGACCGCCCGCCTCATCGCCCGTGAGACTTTGCAGATGGCCAGCGTTCAGGAAATCAAGGGTTACCTGGTCGAACGCTATCGCGACCTGGGCCTGATCAATCTGGTCGAAATGTACCGCTAGTTACCCTCTCTCACGGTTATACCGGCTGATTCCTCGACTCGGGTGCTATAAACGTGTTTCAATTCGAATGGTTGACGCGACAGGTCGGGATTTGTTTACACTTGTCTCTGACCGAGCGGTTAGATACCGTCGAACTCACGCATTCCGGTATGATACGCGTGGGTGGGTGCTGGGCAGGAAGCAAAAGCAGAGGATCGATTGATGCTATTTTTCGTATTTCTAGGCGCATTCCTGACTTTCGCGGCAGGTATCCTCTATTGGCTCTTGGGGACCAATCGCTATGGCGGTGACCGTCCGGCAGCGACGCTCCAGTTGACCGCCCGCGAGGGCGCGACCGCTGATGCGGCGCTGAAGCCCGAGCCTTGCCGCACGATTCGGGTCTATTTTATCAAACCCTCGCGCTACGACGAGGAGGGCTTCGTCCAGTACTTCCGCTACGGTGTCCAGCCGAACAACACCTTGACGGTAATGACGGCGCTCAACGAGGCGTTCAACAAGCGCTACGCGGTCGAGAGAAACGTCCGCCTCGAGACGGTAATTTGGGACGAAATCTGCGACGGCCTAGTCAGCCCCGAGACCATCAAGGCGATCAAGGAAAAGGCGCGCGAAGACGGCGTCGAGCTGCTGATCGGGCTGGCCGGCGTGCAATCGAATCAATATCCGCGCGGGCGCGACCTCGCGCTTCAGTTTGTCGCCGAAGGCTTGCCCACGATGATGGGTGGCTTCCACGTCAGCGGTTTTCCGGATTCGTGCAAGTTCCTCAACGAATGCGGCGTCACGACCGTGGTTGGCGAGGCGGAAAATATCTGGGGCGATATCGTCGAGGACTTCCTGCGCGGCGAGCTGCGCATGAGTTATTCCGTGACGCAGGGAATTCGCGCGAAGACCGGCCAGGAAGACATCATCGTGCCGCTCATCACCGAGTCGCTGCTGCCGGTGCTCGACGATCGTTATCTCACGCGATTTTTCAACGACACCATGACCACGCTCGACACTTCGCGCGGCTGCCCGTTCACCTGCTCGTATTGCAGCGTGAAAAACGTGATGGGCCGCACGATGCGGTCGCGCGAGCCCGACGCGGTCGTGACCTGGGTGCGCGACGCGTGCCGGCATCACGGTATCGAGTCGCTGTTCCTGGTCGATGACGATTTTTTCCGCTCGCCGCGATGGGAAGAGATTCTCACCGGGCTGGTTGAAGTGAAGAAGGAGTATCCCAAGCTCTCCTTCATGATGCAGGTGGACGTTGACGCGTCGTGCTACGCCAATGTGGCCGCGGACGAGACCGAAACCGCCAAGCATCGCCGCAGCAAGCGTTTCACCGAGCTGGCTGCGGCCGCGGGATGCTACCAGGCGTTCGTCGGAATCGAGTCGCTCAATCCCGACAATCTGAACTTTGCCACCAAGTACCAGAACACCGACGATCGGCAGCACAAGGGGAAGCTGGAAGCCGTGCGCGCGCACGTGATCGACAAATATCGGCGCGTCGTCGAGAACTGGCACAAGGTCGGCGTCTCGGTGCATGCCGGCTACATGCTGGGATTCCCGTTCGACGGTCCCGATTGCGGCCGCGTCGCCGCCGCGACGCTGAAGAAGATCGGCTTCGACATCGTGTCCTTCTTCATCATGACTCCGCTGCCGGGCACTGAAGACCAGGCCCGTTTCACCAAGGAAGGCGCCATCATCGACTGGGACTTCAACCAGCTCGACTCGCAGCACGTCACGCTCAAGCACGACAAGCTGGACAAGGAAAGCTGGCTCGGCGCCTATCGCGACGCATTCACGGGCTTCTACTCGATCCCCCGCTTTCTTCACACCCTGTTCACCGTCTGCGCAGGCCGCGGCCTCGACGCGGAAGCGCGCCGCGCGGTGCTCCGCCAGTTCACCTATTATTTCTTCAGCTATCGCCAGGGGCGGCATCCGATGGTCGGCGGGATATGGCCGATTCGCCGCCGCGACGTCCGCCGTGTGGCCGTCACCGACGACGAAGCGCGCCGCTTCTACCTGGGCGGCAAGCGCTTCGACGCGATCTTGCGCGGCGACGGGGGCGAGGGATTCGCCGCGGCCCCTGCGTAACGGCCGCCAATTCAACAACCTGGCTCGAATACCGGCGCAGTCCCCAGCGGGGTCGCGCCGATCTGCTTTTCGGATGCAATCGGGCTTTAAACAGCTGCATTGCCGCGCAACTGGCCGCGCCCCGCTTGCGCCGACGCCGCATAAACGGCTAGGGATTCCGGCGGGGATTTCATCGTGATCACGCTGCTTGGACTTGTAGTCGCCCTTGTCGTCCTCGCGGCGATGCTTTTCGTTCCAATCATGCGCCGCTTTCTCGGCCTGATAGTCCGTCTCGCAATTTTTTTGGCAGCGGTGGCGGTGGCGGCGGCGGGAATCACGATGATCCTGAACAACGAAACGATTTTCGAAAGACCCGGCTTCGGGCAACGCGTGGTCCGCTTCGTCACGATGAACTCCGCGGCCGCCAGCACAACCGGGTCAGGCTCGGTGACCTGCCAGATGGAGAATCAGCCCCAGCCCGCGCCCACTCCTGCCGAGAGTGTGGCGCACAAGCGCGTCGAGAAAAAAGCTGCCGGCAGCGAGCCTCAGATGACCCGAAACAGGCTGCCGGTCGTTGCGCCGGCGCCGCTGGACGATGTTTTTCCCGAATTGATTCGCCGCGGATTTCCGGGAATCCCGCGCCAGAAGCTGTTCCAACTCTCGCAGGATACGATCAACTCGCTCGGCGGCTGGAAAATCGTCAAGCTCCATCCCGGCAACTTCACTATCGACTGCATCTACACGTCGCGAGTCTTCAAATTTGAGGACGACGTGAGGATCACGATAGACCCGTCAGGCGAGATCGAGGCGTGCTCGCGCTCCGGGCTGGCGCGCCCCGACGCGACCTCAATGCTGCGCTACTTCCCGGGCGACCTCGGCGCTAACATCGGGCATATCAAGGAATTCTACGAAGCAATCGAGCCGAAGATGGATGAGGTTTACAAAGAACAGCAGGAAAAGGAAAATGCCAAGAAGCCGCAGCATTGAGGCGACGGCCGTGGTGCTTTTGACAAGATGCACGCGATCCGGTCAAGCTTGATCTATGGCGATGCGGGAGGCTCAGATCGACGCGCTGGCGACTCATCTTGTGCAGGAGCTTATCGATCGCGGCGTGATCAAGCCCAAGGGCGAAGTGAAGGACCTGGTCGCGTGCGTGGTCGAGCTGATGTCGGCGAATTTCGAGACTGAAGCGCAGATTGACGACGAGGCCGACAAGATGGCCGAGGCGGAGGCCCGCCGCGATACCCGCCTCGACGTGACCCGGCTGCGCAGCTTGATCCGCCAGCGCCTGGCCGAGAAAAAAAACTTCCCGCTCTAGACCGGCGCATTCGCAAAGCAATCGCCGCGATGCGCCGACGACAAAAGGACAAATTCTCGCGGCATCCAGTTTGATAGAGTAAATTTACATGAAACTTTCCGAGGCACGAGTCCTGTTCCTGGCGCGCGAATCGCTGGCAAAATTGCGCGACGAGGGCCTGGCCGAGATCGCGAACTTTCCGCTCGCGCTTCGCCAGGCGCGTGAAATCGTCGCGCAGTTCAACGAGCAAGGCGACGAAATCGACGCGATCGTGAGGCGCAAGATCCATTCGATCAAACGGGGCATCGTCGAAGGCTCCAACGAGTGGACCTTGCTCTACAAGCGCTACCGCGACGAGGAGATGAGGAAAAAAGGCCCGCAGCGCTGAGTCGGGGAGCGTTGCGATTGCGAGGAACCTAACCCCTAACCCCTTCCCGCGCGGGAAGGGGATTAGGTGGCAGTTGACTCTGCGCATGGTTTACGCATATAATCCAAGGCATGAAGAACGAAACAACATTGTCAGTCGATGCTTTCGACAACCGGTTTCCGACCGAAGAAGCCTGCCGCGAAGCACTACGCGATGCGCGCTGGCCGAAGGGCGTTGCGTGTCCTAAATGCGGCAATACTGACAAGGTTTACGCGCTCAAGTCAAAGCCGTTTTACTGGCTCTGCAAGAACTGCAAAGCCTATCGCTTCAGTGTGATCAGCGGCACGATTTTCGAGAACACGAAAAAGCCGCTCAAAGTCTGGTTCAAAGTCGCGTACCTGATGCTGGTCGCGAAGAAGGGCCGGAGTGCGCTTGAGATTCATCGCACGATGTACGGCGATCCCTTCACTGCCGACTATCACACGACTTGGTACATGTGCACGCGACTGCGCGCCGCGATGCGCAATCAGGAATGGTCAAAGCTGATGGGCGAAGTCGAGGTTGACGAAACGTACATCGGTGGCAGCAACCGCAATCGCCACAAGAGCCAGAAAAAGACGGGGCACGGCACGGCCAACAAGATTCCCGTTATTGGTGCTATCGCTCGCAAGGGCAACGTGGTCTGTCAGATGATCGAGAACGCCGACACCGAAACGCTGACGCGATTCGTCCGCAAAACCGTTGACGGCAGAGTCGATCTACTCGCGACCGACGAGCACTCCGGTTATCGCTATCTGAAATGGGCACCATATCCGCATGAGACAATCGGCCACAGCGCGGGCGAATACGTGCGCGGCAAAGTTCATACGCAGACAATCGAAAGTTTCTGGTCACTCCTGAAACGCGGAGTGATGGGCAGTTACCACAAAGTCAGTGCGCGGTATCTGCCGTTGTATCTCGCCGAGTTCAGTTTCCGGTACAACAATCGCAAGAATCCGGACATGTTCGGCGAGCTACTTTCGCGTTGCTAGCAAACCGCTGAAACGCACGCTACACTATCGACGTGCCGTCGAAGCCCGAAACAAAAAAAGCCGTCGAAGAAGCGCGCGAAGAACTAAAGCACGCCGACATGGGCGCATTCGATCGCGCCTTGCGTGCTCTGGCTAAAATTCCCGCTACCGATTTGAAATCCAAGCCGCGTAAGAAAAGTTAGGCTACGACGGGAACGCCAACGATGTACGGCTTGAGCCCGTGCGCTCGATACTGAACTAGGCGAAGGATATTCTTTTCGACATTCGTGTCTTTCTGTTTGGCTGCATACCACTTCTCTGCGCTTGCGATCATGTCAGCGCAAAAACGATGCGCATCAGTGAAATAGACATTATTGAATCTGCCCTCGGTAAGCGTCAGATTTGAGGGAAGAGTGAAGACAATACGCTCATACTGCAAACCAGGGCGCGGATCGTTAAGTCGCCCTCGGTGAAAGACGCCACATCGTAAACTGTACATGTCGTCTTCTGACAGAGCCGGATATTTCGGCTGAAACCATTGGCGATACCATCGCTTATAATCGTCGGCCTTTGTGTAACCATCCTCAGATTCCAGAGCGGCGCACACATCCGGCATCCCCAACGAAAGCATGATGGCGGCATAGAAGAGATGATTCATTAGCGCCTGTCGGATTTCGTAGATGATTGAGTCCATATAGAGACACCCTCCGCGCTTCGGCTTTCCTGTGGACCTTTTTGCAACCATTCAAGAACGTCAAATAGGTCCACTTCGGTCACATTGTTATGCCCTTCGTTGTGCGCTCTGAGAACAAGACGATTGGTAGCTTGATTTCTCACCAGCTCGACAGGATAGCCTTCGCCATATTCTCGAACGCCTATCATCTCACAAAGTACATCGACATCGTTTTTCATTTCCCTTTCCCTTATAAGTTAAGGGAGAAAAGGTGAAGAGTCAACATCCACCTAATCCCC
>Ga0074044_10000340_pt1 | contig 46726 bp, 36 predicted proteins | sample BogForMeECP23OM1_FD_94443 | JGI IMG/M metagenome (GOLD analysis project Ga0074044, IMG submission 94443) | Bog forest soil microbial communities from Calvert Island, British Columbia, Canada - Bog Forest MetaG ECP23OM1 | ecosystem: Environmental > Terrestrial > Soil > Wetlands ...
GTGGATTGGTTGCCACCGACGTTGGCGGTACCGTAGAGATTGCCGGCGGAGTCAGCGACTATATTGTTTCCTCCAATACCACCGTCGTGGCCTCCGGTAAAAGTGTGGAGAACTATCTCTAAGTCCTGCGCCAGCGCAGATACGGCGAACAACAGCATTGCAGCAACAGCCACAGTTAGACTTCTTTTGCTTATCGAAAGCACTTGTTTGTATTTCTTCATAAACTCTCTCCTTTGGTGAATTTGTTCTTCTTGGCCACGTCCAAGGGGTGAAACCCCTGTCATCTGCTAAAGCGAAATTCTTAGGAGAACTGGTCGCGAGAAAACGACAATTTCTTCATGTCTCGTACACGGCTATGAAGAGCCCGTCAGTTATCCGACGAAGTACGCGTCTTTTCAATCGGTTGACACTGGTCATAAGTGAGGGTAGCTTTATTCACCAAGATTCTCGGGCCCGGCGTGTGGGGAGGGTAGTTGCCGGAACTTCCGCCTAAGACGGTCAGTGAACTACTGGCGAACTGGCACGCCGGCGACGACGAGGCCTTGCGCGCGGCGGTTCCTCTGGTTTATGACGAGCTCCGCCGCATCGCGCATCATTACCTCCAAATGGAGCGTCCCGGCCACACCCTGCAAAGCACCGCCCTGGTGCACGAGGCCTATCTACGCCTGGAGAAACAAGGCGCGGCTCCATTCCAGAGCCGGGAGCATTTTCTGGCCATCTGCGCCCAACTGATGCGGCAGATTCTGGTCGAGTACGCGCGGGCCCGCAACGCCGGTAAGCGAGATGGTGGATTCCGGCTGACGCTGGACGACACGCTCGCCTTCAAGACCCGCAGCGTGGACATGGTCGCCCTCGACGACGCTCTGAAGGAGCTGGCCAAACTCAATCCAGAGCAGAGTCTCATAGTCGAGTTGAGGTTTTTCGGGGGCCTTTCCATCGAGGAGACTTCGCGGGCGCTGAATCTGTCGCCAACCACGGTGAAAAAATATTGGGCTATGGCCAGGCTGTGGCTGCATCACCAAATGGCCAAGGCGGCGGACGGATGACCCCGGAACGCTGGCAGCAAATTCAGGATGTGTTGGAGAAAGCGCTGGAGTTGGGCCCCGGCGAGCGCTCCGCTTATTTGAATCAGGCGTGTTCGTCCGATCCATCCCTGCGGCAGGAAGTCGACACCCTACTTGCCTCCAGCGATGGCGTGGGCTCCAGCTTTTTGCAATCCTCGTCCTCCGCGCTGCGCGTAGCGCTCACACCGGGGACAAAACTGGGCGAGTATGAGGTGAAGTCGCTGCTCGGTTCGGGCGGCATGGGAGAGGTTTACCGGGCCCGCGATTCGCGGCTGGGACGCGATGTGGCGATTAAGGTCTTGCCGTCTTCGCTGTCAGCGGATTCCGTCCGGCTGCAGCGCTTCGAGCAGGAGGCACAAGCGGCGGCTGCATTGAATCATCCCAACATTCTTGCCGTGCACCAGATGGGCACATACCAAGATGCGCCGTATCTGGTCTCGGAGCTGTTGGAGGGAGAGACGCTGCGGGAGCAGATCAAGCGTGGGCGTCTGTCAGTTCGCAAGGCGATTGATTACGGAGTGCAGATCGCGCGGGGTCTGGCCGCAGCGCATGAGAAGGGTATAGTCCATCGCGACCTCAAGCCGGAGAACCTGTTCGTCACCAAAGATGGGCGAGTGAAGATTCTGGACTTCGGGCTGGCCAAGCTCACGCACCCGCCGTCCGGCTCGGAGGACGGCGCATTTGCGCTGCTCGAGAGCAAACCAGGATTGGTGATGGGCACGGTGGGGTACATGTCGCCGGAGCAAGTGCGGGGACAAACGGTGCATCATCGGACCGATATCTTTTCTTTCGGCACTGTTCTATATGAAATGTTGGCGGGGAAGCGAGCCTTTCAGAAATCGACCTCGGCGGACACGATGAGCGCGATTCTGAACGAAGACCCGCCGGGGATTTCGCAGGTCACGACAAATATTCCGCCAGCACTGCAGCGGGTGGTGCATCGTTGTCTGGAAAAGAACCCGGAGCAGCGCTTTCAATCGGCGTCGGACCTGGCGTTCGCTCTGGATGCGCTGTCGGAGACCTCTAGCAACACTGCAGCACGTTCAAATAAAGAGGCGTGGAGGATATCGAAGCTCTGGGCGGTTGCCGCTGTGTTGGTGGCCGTAGCTATTGCCATGCTCGCCCTCCGCTTTCGTAGATCACAGCACCCCGAACCAAAGCACGAACTGGCGGAGAGACAACTGACAGCCAACCCTCCAGAGAACAACATAAGCTCCGAGGCCATCTCGCGCGACGGCAAATACCTCGCGTATAGCGACCTTTCGAACAAACTGTATCTGCTGGCGATCGATAGTGGGGAAATTCGCGAGGTGCCAATACCCGTCCCGTACTCGCTGGTCGACTGGTTTCCGGATGGGAACCATCTGCTGATGAGCGGAGACGGCGGCAATCTATGGAAAATGTCAACGTGGGACTTCAGTTTGCGGAAGCTGTGGAGTGGCCCTGCGACTGATGCAGCGGTGTCGCCAGATGGAGCTCACATTGCTTTCGAGAAAGATAACCACGAGGTATGGCTGATGGGACGAGACGGCGAAGAGCCGCGCAAGATCCTCGCAAGCGATGCTAAAAGTCTGTTTGGCCTTGCTTGGTCGCCGACCGGGCAGCGTCTCGCCTATATTCGGTTTCGCGGTAACCTCGCGAAGCCCGAGGTCAGCATCGAGACCTGCGACCTGGCTGGCGGCGCACGAACCGTGGTGTTATCCGATCCCCATCTTTGGAGTTCGAACACTGGAGCCCCAGGCATCGCCTGGCTGCCCGATGGGCGCATCATCCACTCGATTCATTCTGGCGACACTGAGTCGAACCTTTGGGCAATCAGGGCAGACCCAAGCACTGGCAAGCCACGCGGTGACACGAGTCGCATTGCAGGTTGGAAGGATTTTGAAGCGGAGGAACCCCACGCAAGTGCCGATGGGAATCGCCTAATTACGGAGCGGCAACACACCGAAAACGAGGTCTACGTCGGCGATCTTGTATTAGGAAACAAGGTGTTTACTCCGCGCCGCCTCCTGCTAGATGGTTGGTCCAATGGTGTTACGGATTGGACCAAAGACAGCAAAGCCATTCTCTTCCACTCCAAACGAAGCGGGAGGCGGGCGATCTTCAAGCTAAACGTTAATGCCAAAACGCCAGAGACTTTGATTGCGGGATCGGAGAACTACTTCCGCCCCAGAATGAGCACCCAGGGAGCGCTTCTATACACGGCGACAGCGTCACCGGAGTTTTACGATCCCGGGGACACTACCATTCGTCTGATGAGCACTCCGGAACAGGGTGGCGCACGCTCTACGCTCATGATGGGCAATTACACCTATGCGTGCGGGTCCTCGCCCTCGTCCTCTTGCGTGGTCGCAGAGCTCAAGGACGACCAACTGATTTTTTTCCATCTCGATCCATCGAAAGGCAGAGGGGAGGAGATAGCCAGCATTGCCGGATATAAGTCTTTTGAGCCGAGCTGGGATCTGTCGCCCGATGGGGCCAGGATTGCGATCGTGAATAGTGATGAAGAAAAGGGCGAGATTCGGATTCTGAATATGGCTGACCGAAGGGTTACCGTGTTGCAGGTTCGGAACCGGAAATGGCTGATCTTACAGCATGTCAGCTGGGCTGCGGACGGGAAAAGCATGTTTGCGACGGCATCGTCTGGCTCCTCGTTTTCCCTTCTTTCCATCGATGCAAATGGCAACCCGAGAGTCTTGTATGAAATACCTGGGGGAGCCGGTTGGTTCGGTTACATCGCGCCCTCCCCGGATGGAAAACGCCTGGCGTTCACTAAGAGAGTGTACATAGAAGACGTGATGCTGCTGGAAAACTTCTGAGCTGTCAGCCGCCGGCTTCACACAATTTCGATGACGCCGGAACGCCTGGCAATTCGGGTGACTACACTTACTTTAGAATTGCTTTCCCCGCGCCTACCCCACTCGCTAATCGCTCACCCGCTCGCTAGCGAGCGCGCCCCGGCCCCCAGGATCCAAGTTCCGTGGAAAAATGGGGGAGGGAGCATTTTGCCGTCGCTGTACAATACCCCTCCGCACGTTTGACCCTTCTTTTCTTGCGCCTGTAAGATCAATGATTCCTCCCTTCTGCCGGAAAATCTGCCGAGCTGCGCTTGGCTTGGACCGCCGGGACGGGGCGGAGCCCCGTCACCACACGTTCAGGAACACGATGCCGCACGAATTGCCGAAAGCTTACGAGCCGGGCGCTATTGAAGCGCGTTGGGCGGAGTATTGGGTCCGGGAAAAACTGTTTCACGTCGAGACACCTCCGGCTGGAGAGACGCGTCCGGTGTTCACTTTGCTGTTGCCGCCTCCGAATGTGACTGGGCGGCTGCACATGGGGCACATGCTGAACCAGACGCAGATGGACATCCTTGTCCGCTGGCATCGCATGCGCGGGTTTATCACGCTCTGGCTGCCGGGCACGGACCATGCCGGCATCGCGACGCAGATGATGGTGGAGCGCCAACTGGCGAAAGAAGGCAAAAAGCGGCGCGAGATGGGACGCGAAGAGTTTGTGAAGCGCGTCTGGGAATGGAAGCGCGAGTATGGCGGCGCGATTCTCGAGCAGATGAAGCGCCTGGGTGCATCGGTCGATTGGGGACGCGAGTACTTCACGATGGACGAAAACCTTTCGCGCGCGGTGCGCGAGGTGTTCGTCCGGCTCTATGAAGAGGGATTGATTTATCGCGGGAAGTACATCGTCAACTGGTGTCCGCGATGCGAGACGGCGATTTCGGATCTCGAGGTGAAACACGAAGAGGCGGCGGGGAAACTTTGGGAGATCCGGTATCCGGTCGTGGGTACGAAGTCTGGATCGGATGAATTTATCACGGTCGCTACGACGCGTCCGGAGACGATGCTGGGCGATACGGCGGTCGCGGTGAACGCGGCCGATGAGCGGTATACGCATCTGCACGGCAAGAAAGTGCTGCTGCCGCTGATGAAGCGGGAGATTCCGATCATTCTGGATGACATTGCGAAGCCGGAGTTTGGCACGGGCGCGGTGAAAATTACTCCGGCGCATGATCCCAATGATTTCGAGGCAGGGAAGCGCCACGGCCTGGCGCAGATCGACGTGATGGATCTGCATGCGCGCATGAACGAGAACGCGGGGCCGTATAAAGGCCTGGATCGTTACGCGGCGCGCGAGGCGGTGCTGGTGGATCTGAAGGAACAGGGTTTTCTGGTCGCCGAGAAGGACTACACGGTGCCGCTGGGGAAGTGCGACCGGTGCGGCACGGTGGTCGAGCCGCGGCTGTCGGAGCAGTGGTTCGTGAAGATTGCGCCGCTGGCGAAGAAGGCGATCGCGGCGGTGGAGTCGGGCGAGATCACGATTACACCGGAGAACTACAAGCAGATTTATTTGAATTGGATGTACAACATCCACGACTGGACGATCTCGCGGCAGCTGTGGTGGGGGCACCGGATTCCGGTGTGGCATTGTGGGGATTGCCACGAGGTCATTGTGGCGCGGGAGACGCCGGCGAGGTGTCCGAAATGCGGCAGCGCGAAGCTGGAACAGGATACGGACGTGCTCGACACGTGGTTCTCATCGGGCCTGCTGCCGTTCACGACTTTGGGCTGGCCGGAAAAAACCCGCGATTCTGAAGTTTTCTATCCGACGACGCTGCTGATTACGGCTTACGAGATCCTGTTCTTCTGGGTGGCGCGCATGATCATGTTCGGCTGCCACTTTATGGAGGGGCACAAGCAGGACGCGGCGATCAAGAACGCGAGCGGCTGGGCGGGGAAGAAGAACGACAGCGTTCCGTTCCGCAATGTTTATATTCACGCGCTGGTGCGCGATGCCGATCGGCAGAAGATGTCAAAAACGAAGGGAAACGTGCTTGATCCGCTGGAGGTGATCGGGCAGTACGGGACGGACGCAACGCGCTTCACCCTGGCGTCGATGGCGGCGCCGGGGACAGATATCGCGTTCAGCGAAAGCCGCACGGCGGGGTATCGAAATTTTGCCAACAAGATCTGGAATGCGGCGCGGTTCATGTTCATGAACGTGGATAGAGCCGGCGAAGCAGGCACTTTAGCAACTAGTGAATTCCTGCAGGCAGCGAACCAAAAGAAAACCGACGGTCCACTCGGGTTTCTGGCTATTACGCTGGAAGACCAGTGGATTTTGTCCCGGTTTACGCACACGGCCTTGCACGTCAACGACTCTCTTCGAGAATACCGCTTTGATGACGCGGCAAATCGAATATATGATTTTTTTTGGCGTGATTTCTGCGATTGGTATATTGAGCTGATAAAACCCCGCTTTGAGCCTACATCGGGGGAAGAGGATCGAGTAAGGATCGCCTGTAGGAATCTCATCAGCATGTTTGAGGGTGCCCTGCGTCTATTGCACCCTTTCATGCCTTTTATCACAGAAGAGATCTGGCAGACGATCTACGGCGAGAACGTCCCGCTTAAGTCCGTCGCTCTAGCCGCTTTTCCGCTAAGCGGCGCGGGAGATTTGATTAGTCCAGCCTTCACCGTGAAGGCAGAATCTGGTGTCGAAGGATTTCGGCTGGGATCCTTTGACGACCACCCCGATATTTATAAAGACTCTCTAACGAACATGGCGATTCTGCAGGACCTGATCGTCAGCGTGCGCAATCTCCGGGCAGAATTGAAAGTCGAGCCTAAGGTCAAAGTGCGGATTGAAGTGTTTGCGCATGAGCCGGAGATTCGCGCGATGCTTGAACGGAATCTAACAGCCATTGAGCGACTGGCGGGCGTGGAGAAGGTCACATTCGTAGAGGCGTCGCTTGAGAAAGTGCCCGGCGCGCGCAGCACGTCGCGGTTCGACGTGCACGTCGTTTACGAGAAGAAGATTGATGTGGCGGCGGAATGCGAGCGCCTGAAGAAGGAGTTGGAGAAGATAGAGAAGGAGATCGCCAACGGGCAGCGGCAGCTTTCGAATGAACAGTTTTTGGCGAAGGCTCCGGCGAAAGTGGTTGAAGGGCTGAAGGCGCGGGCTGAGGAGCTGAAGGTGCTGCGGGAGAAGACGCTGGCGAAGTTGAAGGAGATGGGGTGCACGTAGCGCGGTAAACTGCGGCTCTTCGGGACGGGCGAGGGCGCCCGTCTCCACACAAACTGTTGCTACACGAACATGGACTGGAATTCACGACGTATTACTGCGATTCTGGAGAACGCGCTGAATGAAGATCGGGCGACGCGCGACGCGACCAGCTACGCCTGTATCGATCCCAACCAGCGCGCCTCGGCGACGATTATCGCCAAGCAGGAATGCATTCTGGCTGGCCTTGGGTGCGTGCCGCGGATTCTCGATGTCTACGCGGCGCTCGATGGAGCGGTCACCTCGCATTACGAGGTGACGAGCCATCCCTCGATTTTTGATGGCATCCGCGTGCATGCGGGGCAGCAGATCGCGGTGATCCGGCATAACGCGCGGGTGATTCTGTCGTGTGAGCGGGTGATCCTGAATTTTCTACAGCGGATGGCCGGAATCGCGACCACCACCCGCAAGTTTGTGAATGCGGTAGAAGGCACGCACGTGCGGATTCTCGATACCCGCAAAACGGCGCCGGGGCTGCGCGTGATTGACAAGTACGCGGTGCGCTGCGGCGGCGGGCAAAATCACCGTCTGGATCTCTCCGAAGGCGTGTTGATCAAGAACAATCACATTGCGCTGGCCGGGGGCGCGATTGCGGCGCTGGAGCACGCGATCCGTAACCGGCGCGGCCGGCAGCCGATTGAGATTGAGGTTCGGTCGCTGGAAGAACTGTACCAGGCGCTGGACCACGGGGCGGAGGCGATCCTGCTCGACCACGTCAGCGTCGAGCATGTGCGTAAGGCAGTCGAAATTTGTTCGAGCCACCAACGGCGAATTCCGCTGGAATGCGCAGGCGGAATCAATCTGGAGAACGTGCGGTCATACGCCGAGACGGGCGTGGATTTCATCTCGGTGGGGGCATTGACTCAGTCGTCGACGGCGGTGGATATGAGTTTGCGGGTAATGCCGGCGTAAAGAGCGGTCGCTAGTCGTCGGTCGCTGGTCGTTCGCGAGCCGGCACGCCGTGGTGGCTTGTTCATTTTCGATGGATTCGATTTGTCAACGACTAGCGACTAACGATCAACGACTGTTTATAATTCCCTCCATCGCGACCTCCAGCAAAACTCGCAGCTTACCGTCCGTGCACAAAGCGACTGACGTTCGCCTCGGCCGCATCGTGCGTCTGCTCATGAGCCACGCGACCGTTGTAGCCAGTGGCACGAAAATTGCCGAAGAGATCGGGACGAGCCGGTCGGAGGTGTGGCGGCTGATTCAGCAACTGCGCGGGTTGGGCGTGGATGTCGCTGGACATCCGGCAACGGGCTATCGCTTGCGCGCGGTTCCAGACTTGTTGCTGCCGGAGATGCTGGCCCCTTCGTTGAAGGGCACGATCTTTGGCGGCGCTAAACAGATCCATCACTATTACAAGATTGGCTCAACCAATTCCGAGGCAATGCGATCCGCGGCGGAGGGCGCGCCCGAAGGCAGCGTATTTCTCGCCGAAGAACAGTTGACTGGGCGCGGGCGCGGCGAGCACACCTGGCATTCGGCGCGGTCAACCGGTATCTACTGCTCGGTGATTCTGCGTCCGGCGCTGCCGCCTTCGGATGCGCTGATTTTTTCGCTGGCCGCGGGGTTGGCGATGCGCGCGGCGGTGGCGGAGATTGCGCCCCAACTTCTGGCCGATCTGAAATGGCCGAACGACTTGCTGCTTGGCGGCAAGAAATTCTGCGGCATCCTCACCGAGATGAATGCCGAGGCAACGCGGGTGCGACATCTGGTGTTGGGGGTGGGGATCAACGTCAACCAGGTGAAATTTCCCGGTGAGCTACGCGAAATTGCGACTTCGTTGCGGATCGAGACGGGAACGGAGTGGTCGCGCGTGGAGCTCTGCGCCGCTTTGCTGAGAGCACTCGACCGGGAGTATCGGAGCCTGATTGAGGACACAGGGGCGCGAGATGCGATCCTGCGCCGATTTGAGGAGAGCTCTTCGTCGGTGCGCGGCAGAAAAGTGAGCATCCTGGTGAACGGCGAGGAAAACGGCGGACTGACGGGCGTTACGGAAGGATTGGATGAGCGTGGATTTTTGCGGATGAGAACCGCGGAGGGGTTGCGGACGGTAGTGAGTGGAACGGTTAGGCTGGACGGGGCATAGCCCCGTCACCACACGAACTTGTTTCTGAGTAGTGGTGATTGGGTGGCTCTTCGAGCCGCTTGACAGCCGAGGCCGGCTGTCCCTACGTGATTTGATTATGCTGCTTGTGATTGATGTCGGAAATACGAATACGGTGCTGGGCGTTTTTGCGCGGGCGCCGCACCGTCCGGGCGAGGATGTGACCACGGAAGCGGCGCGTTACGAGCGGCTGGTTGCAAACTGGCGCGTCGGCTCGCATCTGACCCGCACGGTCGACGAGTACGGAGTCATCTTCCGCAACCTCTTCTCGATGGACAACCTGGAAGTTTCGGGTGTGCAAGGGATCGTAATTTCATCGGTGGTGCCTCCGCTCGATTCGGTATTGCGGCAGGTCTGCGAGCGCTATTTCAACACCAAGCCGCTGTTCATCGAACCCGGCGTGAAGACGGGCATGCAGGTGCTGTACGACAATCCCGCCGAAGTGGGCGCGGACCGGATCGTCAACGCGGTGGCCGCGTTTGAGAAATATGGCGGGCCGTGCGTGATTGTGGACTTCGGCACGGCGACGACCTTCGATTGCATTTCGAAGAAGGGCGAGTACATGGGCGGCGTGATTTGCCCGGGGATCGGGATTTCGGCGGACGCGCTGTTTCAGCGGACGTCGCGGCTGCCGCGGGTGGAGATTCGCAAGCCGTCGCGGGTAATTGGATCGAATACGGTCGGCAGTTTGCAGTCGGGGCTTTATTACGGCTATCTCGGACTGGTCGATGGCATCCTTGAACGGCTGGTAGATGAACTGGGCTCAGAGACACACGTGATTGCGACGGGCGGACTGGGATCGCTGATTGGCACCGCTTCACACTTCATTAAAGATGTGGACGAGTTTCTGACCCTGGAGGGGCTGCGCATCATATGGGGTCGGAATCAGTCCTTCCGCCGCGAAGCCGCGCCGAAAGCAACTAAGGCGCCGCCGCCCGTTCCGGCGAAGCCTTTAGATGCCGATGCGAAAGCGTGGCCCTCGCCGAAGCCTCCTAAAACGAGGTGAGAGGTCAGAGGTCAGATTGCAGAGGTTATAACCCTGGGTTTCACCTCTGCAATCTGACCTCTGACCTCCTCCCCAGAAGCCTGTTGTGGAAAATTACTTCAATTACTTCACCGAAATCGAAGAGCACTATTTGCGGCGACGGGGGACTCATCTGCTGCTTTCGACGCTTGATTGGGCTTTGATTGAGACCTGGAAAAGCGCCGGAGTGCCATTGGAGGCCGTGCTCCGCGGGGTGGACGACGCGTTTGACAAATATGACCAGCGTCCGTCGAAATCGAAGAAGGTGAATAGTCTTGCCTATTGCTCGCAGGCCGTGCTCGCTGCTGCCGAAGATATGAAGGAAGCGGCGGTAGGCGCTGGCGGCGAAGAAAGAGCTCGGCGCGAGCCCGGATTTGAAGCGGCGCAGATTGCAGCGTTCTTACGCGAGAGTGCTGAGAAGCTTGAGAGAGCGAAGCTGCCAGAGCGCACGGGATTCGCGGTTGGAGCGCTGGCCCGCGAAGAAGCAGGTTCGCTGCGTGAAATGGCGGAAGTCATCGAGAGCTCGGGGAAATTTCCGCGGCTGGAAGATCTGGAGCGGCGGCTGACGGTGATGGAGGAAAAGCTGTTCGCGGTGTTGATGGCGGCAACTCCGGATGACGATCTGGTGAATATCCGCGCGGAAGCGGATCGGGACATTGCTCCCTACCGGCACAATATGACCGCCGCGCAGATTGAACAGCTGCACAAGCAGTATGTGCACAAGCGGCTGCTGGAACGGTGCGGAGTGCCGCGGCTTAGTTTGTTCTATATGCATTAAACACTTTGAGCCTTACGTGTGGGGGCGGGGCTTTGCCCAGCCTGTAAGGGGCATAGCCCGTCACCACGCGACCCGCTTGCGGGAGACATGTTCTTGGAACCTCGCATCGACGCGGGCAAGAGTGCCCGCGCTACACTTACGACTTGCTTCTCTCTATCGAAAAACTGATCTATGGTGGCGAAGGCCTGGCGCACACCCAGGCCGGCGCGGACGGGCGCAGCATGGCCGTCTTCGTGCCGTTCGTGCTGCCGGGGGAACGGGTTGAGGCCGAGATCCGGCAAGAGAAGCCTGGGTTCGCGCGGGGCTCCGTGGCGCAGTTGATCGCAGCCTCTCCCGATCGTGTCGAGGCCCGCTGTCCGTATTTCCGGCAATGCGGCGGATGCCACTACCAGCACATTTCCTACGAGCGGCAGCTGGAGTTCAAAGCTGGAATTCTGCGCGAGACGCTGCAACGGATCGCGAAAATTGAGCTGAAGTCCGAGATTCGACTCCATCCTTCTACTCCCTGGAACTACCGCAACCGGACGCGACTGCAGGTGCAGACCGCGCCTGAGTTTCCACCCCAGACCGGCAAAACCGGCCGTTCTGGGGACCCCGGATTTGCGCTGGGGTACTTCCGACTTGGATCGCACGAATTCCTTCCGGTGCGCGAATGTCCGATTAGCTCGCCGCTGATCAATCGGATGATGGCGCGGCTGCTTGAGCTGCGCGGCTTGAACTGCCCAGTGGCAGTCGAAGAGATGGAGCTGTTCGCGGACGCGGCGGATGAGCGTTTGTTGGCCTGGGCATTCTGCGGCCGCGAAGCTGATCAGCGAGATCTCTTGCGCTGGGCGGCGGCGATGCAGCGCGAGGTGCCGGAAATCAGCGGCATAACGTTCTTCTCTTCTCGACGCAGATTCGAAGACGATGCGCCGATGGATTTTAAATTGCTGGCGCAATCGGGCGCCAAGGCAATTCGCTATCGAACGAGGAGCTACGAATATCAGGTCGGCGCGGGAGCTTTCTTCCAGGTGAACCGTTACCTGGTGGACGAAATGGTTTCGGTCGTGACCGGCAATGCGCGCGGGGACGTCGCACTCGATCTCTACGCCGGTGGAGGATTGTTTTCCGCGTTTTTGGCGGAAAGTTTTCATCACATTTTTGCTGTAGAGGCGTCACAGACATCGCATGCTGACCTTGTGCAGAATGTGCCTGCGAACGTGAAAGCGATCGGCGCGCGAACCGAGGATTTCCTTAGGAGCGATTACCTGAGGAGCCGACCGGTGCGAAGAAGGCCCGACTTGATTGTCCTGGACCCTCCCCGCACCGGTGCCGGCAAGGCGGTGATCCGCTCGCTGGTGGAACTCGGAGCGCCTGTTGTCCGATATGTTTCGTGTGATCCGGCGACACTGGCTAGGGACCTCGCCCCCCTACTGGCCGCTGGCTATCACATCGAGGAAGCACACTTATTCGATCTCTTTCCTGAGACGTTTCACATCGAATCGGTGATGCTGCTGGCGCGCTGACCGCTTTCACGTCGCCCAGTTCCTCCTGGAAGACGGGTGGTTGGCCGAGGGCCCCGGCGCAGGCAACACACACGCCAGGGCCCCGCTCGTCCTCCGGCGAGTTTCCGACCGTTTTTCCGAGTCGGGTCGAAACGCCACTACCGCTCGGCGAGGCCCACGTTCTCCATCGGAGATCACAGCATGACACATGACCGGAAGCCGCCACGGCAGCCGTTATTCTGGGCGGCGTTGGCATTTTCGCTCGGCCTGTGGACGGGCGTGCGCGCCTGGCGGCCGCCATCGTGGTGGATGATCGCGTTAGTAGTTTTCGTTCTTGCGGCGTCCCGGTTTCTTTCGAAGCGAGCCTGGCTGGGCAAGGCGCTCTCCTAGGGCGCTTGGTTTCTTCTGGGCGCTTTTCTGATTCAGGTTCGCGGCCAGCGGCCGGACGGACTTCAGCAGGATGACGCTCGGATTCTTGCCCTGTCCGATGGCCGTACAGTCACACTTACGGCGCGTGTGTTGCGGGAAGGATATGCACGGGCCGCAGGGCCCAAGTCGATTTCTGAATCCATTGATGTGGAGACGGAAGAGATCGCAAGCGAGGGCGAAAGTTGGCCGGTGCGGGCCGGGGTTCGGCTGACGATTTATGAGAAGGTAGAGGACTCCGAGTCAGTGGAGCGCCGGGCGTCCCCGCCCGACATTAGCACCGCGGAAGGCGCACGCGGGACGGGCGAGACGCCCGTCACTCCACTTCCTCCAACTTACGGTACGCGTCTTCAGATTCGCGCTAAGCTGCATCCGGCGCGCAATTATCGCAATCCCGGAGCCTTCGATTATGAAGGCTATCTGCGCGACAACGGCATCAGCGTGTTGGGGTCGGCGGAGGCAACGGATATTGAGCGGCTTCCCGGGTTTTCCGGCAGCCGGATTGAACTCTGGCGGACGCGCGTTCATTCGAGCATCGTCGCGAAGATTCACCAACTGTGGCCCGCGTCGCAGGCCTCGCTCATGGACGCCATGGTCCTCGGCGAAGAATCATTCCTGCGCAACGCGACGCGCACCGAGTACCAGCGCTCGGGGACGTATCACGTGCTGGTTGTTTCCGGTATGAACCTGAGCATCCTGGCGTTTGCCATTTTTTGGACGCTGCGCCAGTTTCGCGTGGATCCCGCGGTGGCGGCCATCACGACCGTCGTAGTCTCGTTCGCGTATGCGTTCGTGGTCGGGGTCGGTCCCCCGGTGTGGCGCGCCGCGCTGATGCTGGCGACTTACTTAGGCGCGCGTCTGCTGTATCGCGAACGCAACATGATGAACGCCATCGGAGCGGCGGCGCTGGGAGTTCTGATTGCCGATCCGCACGCCCTGTTTGGCGCCAGTCTTCAGCTGACGTTTCTGGCGGTCTTTGTCATAGCGGGCATCGGTTCGCCGATTCTGGAATGGACAACTTTGCCCTACGCGCGGGGATTACGGCTGTTGCAGGCCGCCAGCTATGATTTGCACGTCGCTCCAGCGGTGGCGCAATTCCGGCTCGATTTGCGATTAATCGCAGGGCGGCTGAAGAGATTCATCGGCGACCGCCTCAGCCTGGCACTGCCTGCAATCTTCATGCGGGTGGCAATTGGTCTGAGCGAATTGATTTTCATCTCGGCGCTGATGCAGGCGGGACTGGCTCTGCTCATGGCCTACCACTTTCATCGTGCGACCACCATGGGAATGCCGGCCAACCTGGCGGTGATTCCGCTCACCCAGGTGCTGATGCCCGCCGCCGCCGCCGCCGTCGGCCTGGGATATATCTCGACCACGCTGGCCAAGCCTGCGGTTTGGATTTCCGGGCTCGCGCTCGAAGGAATCGCTGGAACGGTGCATTGGTTGGGCGGCGCACAGGGCGTTGGAATGAAGATCGGGGGCGCCTCGATTGCCGATTTGCGCGTGGCTATGCCTTCGCTCGCGATGATTTTCGCCTCGCTTGCCGCACTGCTGCTCGCCATGCTGGCGGCGCAGTTCCGTCGCTCGCACCGGGCGGCTTTCGCTTCCGTGTTTTTGCTGTTCGGCGTTGCGGTCTGGATTGCGTTTGTCCCCTCGCACCCTCACCTTCGTGCCGGCGCAATGGAGATGACTACCATTGACGTCGGACAAGGCGATTCCATACTGCTCGTCACGCCCGAAGGACGTGCCATGCTCATTGATGCCGGAGGGCTGCCGCAGTGGATGCATTCGGACTTCGATCTCGCGAACAGGTGGTCTCTTCCTACCTTTGGAACCGAGGCATCGATCATCTCGATGTGGTTGCGATCACGCATCCGCATGCCGACCACCTCGGCGGAATGCCCGCGGTGATTGCGAATTTCCACCCGCGAGAACTCTGGATGAGCATCGACAAACCAGTGGGCGAATTGGCGGCGATCGTCGCGCAGGCGCAGAGAGCGGGGATGAAGGTCGCAGTGAAAAAAGAAGGCGATCAATTCGATTACGGTGGAGCGCATTTTCACATGCTCGCTCCCGGACGCGACCAAATCACCGGCTCGATGCGTCCGAACGACGATTGCCTGGTGTTTACCGCCACGTTTCGCGGGACGACCGCTTTGCTCGAGGGAGATGCGGAACGTCCGGCGGAACGGCGCGTCGTGGAACAGCGTCCGGGGGAGGCGATGCTACTGAAGGTCGCGCATCATGGAAGCGCAAGCGGAACTTCCGCCGATCTGCTCGCGACCGTTCATCCGCGCTACGCGGTCATTTCCGTCGGCGCGCGAAATGTCTACGGACATCCCCGGCGCGAAGTGCTGGAGCGGTTACAACAAGCGGGAGTGAAAACCTACCGCACCGACGAGGAGGGCGCAGTCAGTTTTTACCTGGACGGCAAGTCTGTGATTCCGGACGTCGCGCTCATCCATTGACTCCAAGGCGCCTCTACGGGAATCGGACGCCCTTACCCAGCGAGATCCGCCGTTTCGTCGTCGAGGGGCGGCAATTTGCGGTAGGCGTCGATAATCTTTTCCGCTTCGGGCGCGTCTTCTTCGCGCACCAGTAGGACGGATCCACCAACGCCAGGAAACGCGTCCTGGACCGCGTCAATGGATTTCAAGTCCGAGTCGATGCCGGCAGATTCGAGCAAGCCCTGCACGACGATGGCTTCGTTTTCCTGCTCCGTGTCGAAAATCTTGACGAGCTTCTCGTTGGGCTCGGGCTGACGCTCGGGTTGAGGCGAGGGGTTTGGCATGCGTCCTCCGTAGAACTGTCTGTTAACAGATTACGGCAGTCACTATCCCTCTGTCTTGCGGGTGTCTTTGCCGGTCACGAAGGTGTACGGCCAAGGGCAGCTTGATTCGCGGGCGGAAGCTGGCACAATGGCAAATGGGGCGCAACGCGGGGGACGAGGTTAACATCCAAAGAACATCATCCAAAGGTCGTCATTCAAAGATCGACGGGGGCAGAATGGAAGTTCAACCAGCCGACCAGCCAGGCGGAGAACACAATGAACGCATCGACGAGGCGCGAAGGCTCCGTCGCTTGCAGGTGATGATGAGCATGGTGATGTCGGTGATCAGCCAGGATCCCGATCTGACGCTGGAAGAGGCCGCCGAGATGGCGGCGAATGCCCGCCGCGCCGCGCTCAGCATGTTCCCTGACAAAGAACTTGCCTACGATATTCTCTACCGCCCGCGCCTGCAGCGGCTGATCAATGAACGCTTCCGGCTGCAGTAGGAGCCAAAGCCGCCCTCTTACCACTTTGGTCCAAACCTTCGTTTCCATCATTGACAGCTGCCTGGGGCGGGATAAAGTTGAGGGCAGCCTACAAAAATCCACGAGGTCTCTCATGCGGAAATCCGTGTACGGCGGGCCGTTCTGCGCCGCATTGTTGGTCTTGTCTTGCTTATCCGTGGCGCTCGCGCAGGATCCCATTAAAGTCGAGCCCACGCATTACAAGCTGGCTTTTGAGAATGAGTATGTGCAGGTAGTGAACATCCATTATGGACCGCATGAGAAGTCGGGCCTGCACGCGCACATGGGAGGCGTGGTCGTCGTTCTCACTGCCGGGCATCTCCGGTTCACGGATGAAAATGGCAAGACACAAGAGGTGTTTGCCAAGCCGGGCGATCCCCGGTGGTTTCCGCCCTTCAAGCACAGAGTGGAAAACCTCGGGGACACTGCATACAACGCCGTCTATATCGGGATCAAATCCAAGCGTCTCGCCAACCAAGCCAGCTGGAAAGCTGGGCCATCGGAGATGGATGACCAAACGAAGAAGCTCGTGGCAGAAGCGCTTCTGGCCGCGGTGAAGTGACGATTTCCATGCTTTGGCGATAAGCCACTCGCCCGCCTTGACGGGGTTAGCTATACAAACGGGAAAAGTGATACACCCCCTCACCACCGGATTTGGACCCAGGGGCTGGGGGGCGCGCGCTAGCGGGGCGAGAAGGGCGCTCGCTAGCGGCGCGAGAGGGGGTAGCGCGATTGACTTGCCGCTTATGCGTTATCTGGCGATCGCCCGCAATGGCTTGGTGACGTGAGGCACGGTTCGATGTTGCACCGCCATTGAACGCTTCTGTGCGGTGTTCATCAGGCCTCCACTCGGCGGTTCGGATTTTCCCAAACTGACAGGATGACGTGGCAGGGAGGCAACTCGCCGATTGTACTGTAACGCCGGTGGGTCCGGAATAGAAGTCAGGTCCACGACCGCGATCCCGTTGCCACTACTACCCGTAACCGCAATCAGAACATTGTCCTGCCCATCGTCGACCAGTGCATCGTAGTTGGTCGAGAGTGGGACGGGAAGCGAAACGCGCTGCAGCAGGTTACCGAGTTGCCCGTCGAGCACGTCGATGCCATTGGTGGACGGCTGAAAAATGAGTCGCCCGTCCGCGCTCATTTTCGCGCCGTAAACGTACGAAATGTACTGGATTTCACGATCATTCAGCGCGTAGAACGAATCTGCGTTCAAATTCGTATCGTAGATGTACGAACTGGAAGTGAGCTGTACCTGATTGTTCGAGAGTGACAGCTCGTTGTTACCCTCACAGCAAAACGGGATGACAGCTGCGGGTGAGACCTTGTCATTCGAGGTGTCGATACTGACAAGGTGCCCGTTGTCGTTGAAGAACGCGGTGGAATTGTCCGAGGTGATTACCGCTCGCAGATAGACGTCGTATTGGCCTGCTGGGCCACCGACGGGTTGATTAATCGCCCCTGTATTCGTATCCAGCCTGAAGTAACCGACCGTCGCGCCAAACATTGCGTAGTAAACAATTCCCAGGTCGCTGACAGCGATTCCGCACGGATTCAGGTCGCCGTCAGGATTGTTCATCCCGACTTTGAATGTCTTTACCGACGTCGGGTTCGAGGGATCGAGGTAATAAATGACACCAGCCATGACGTCTGAAACTGCAAGGTTGCTCCCATTCGGCGAAAGTGCGATTCCAAATAATCTTTGTGTGGCACCTTGCGGGGCAGGGATTGCAATGGGAGAGAGCCACTTTCCTTGTGTGCGAGAGAAGACCTGGATTTGGCTCGTGTCTGTGAAGTAATACAGATTGCGGTATGGATCGTAAATCCCCTGGGCCAACGCAGCATCGGCCAGCGGGAATTGCTGTGTTGCCGGAAGATAGGTAAGTGCGCCGCTCGCCGTCGTGCTTCCCGAACTCGTAATGACCGTTACGTCAGCAGCGCCTTGTGCCCCGCCAGACGGAATGGTATAGGTGAAAACCTCCATAGGAAATGGCGCGCCGATGTTGGGGTAGCCAAAATAGTTGTAAGACGTAATGTTGGCCGCGGTGCCCCCGATTGTCATTTGCAGTCCAGACGGAATCCCCTTCGCATTCGGACCGAATCCGTAGCCATAGATGTATCCGGTACCGCCTCCTTCCTGGGTTGCCATATTGGGCGTGACCTCCAGGATGCTCGGTCCGTAACTGAAGGCTTCGGGTAGCAATTGCATGCCGCCGTCGGTGGTGAAATTGTAGACGTCGACGTATCCAGCGGAACCGGGAGGGCTGGTGGCGTTGATGGCAAATCCGGGCCCGATCGAGAGATTGCTAGCTGGTTGCGACCCGAAAAAAACGCTTTGCAGTGGCCCAACAGCGTTGGGATCGGCATTCTGTGTCGCAGTCCCACCCGACACGGGGCCTGTTGTGGGAGCTAAGTATCCGTTCTCAAATTGTGTTGCACCACTGCCGGTTTGTACGGAGGCCAGATCGACAAAACCAACCCCTTCTTCCAGCGGCCCAGCAAAAAGACCAGTACCGTCTACGGCTAGCAGGTATGGGATGTCGATCGGCCCGACCGCAAGTCCACCTTCCTGCGGAAGGACGATGATATCCGGCACCCAGCCAAGCGCGTTTCCGTTGGGAAGGCTGTATGCGTACACGAAACCTCCGTGGCTGCTACCCGACGTGTAGAGTGTGTTTGAGTCGGCGCTCACTGCAAGGCCAGAACCATCACCATCAACCGCGAAGTCCGCGACCTGGGCGAGTGTCTGAGTATCGTAAACAAACACATTGTCATTTACACCATAGACCAATACGTAGTTTCCGTCCGGCGTAGTGGCAATCTGGTACGGACCTTCGGACAGATCGGTGCTTGTGATTTGTCCAGTGGCTACGTCGATTTCCGTAATTCCATCAACGCCGGTAAATAGTTTTGTCCGGTCAACACTCAGTGTGAACCCCGGGATCCCCGGGATGCTTCCGCCTCCGCACGATACCGTGCTGCAGATCGATATCGAATTACTCGACGGGTCCCAAAGTGCATAACTGTTAGGCAGATCGACGTTCGGAATCCCCCCAGGCGGCCCCAACAGGGCCAGCTGTCCGTTCGCCAACGCTAACGCCACCCACGCTTGGAACCCATTCGGTCCAATTTGTGATGACATATACCGAGTAGTGACATTCAATGTAGCGGGGTCGATTACATAGACATCGCCAATGACTGTTCCAACATAGATCGCGCTGCCGTCCGGTGCTTCGTCAATCCCGTATGCTCCGGGCACACTGATGCTGGAAATCTCAGATTCTGTAGCGTCGTCGAGGACGAAAACGTGGTTGGAAAACGGGTCCGTCACAAAAAAGTGAGATGTGTTCGTATCGTAGATGGCCCAATGTTGATTCAACCAACCAAAGTATCCGGTTGTCGCGTCCGTCCTCACATACTTCGTGCGCACTGGCGGCCCACTATACGAACCACTCACAGACAGGGTTAGCAGCGCTTTGTGCGCCAAGGAACCCGAAGTCCCGGCAAAGTCGACGGTGACACTGCTGGTTGGCGCATTGACTGCGGCCGAGAACATGATCGACTGAGGAGTGCCGGGCACGAGAGTGAAGCTCTGCGGCAAAACTGAGACACCGCCTTGCTGCCCCGTCACCTGGACACTGATCTGGGATGAGAAACCATTCAAGGCCGTTGCTGACAAAAAAACGGAAGCAGTGTTACCCGCAGCCAAGGGTTGGCTGGACGGACTAACAGCAAGGCTAAAGTCAGGTTTCGGTGGCGGAGGTTGCGAGCCCGATGAACCACCACCACCGCAACCGATAAGCTGCAGCAAGAGAATTCCCACCACAGGAACTTGCCACAGCGGCAAGGAGCACGACAGATCGAACCCCTCTACTTTTCTCATGAAAATCTTGCGAAGAACCGGTGTCCAAAACCGTCCGAAGGCCCGATGGAGGGTCATTATCCTGAATGATCCGAGAGCAGTCAATGATATAAATCACAGGACGGCGTGTTTGTGACAGGCTTAGCGCCAGCTTGAAGCGACCTTAAGCTAATTAATTCGAGGTAACCTTGAGTCCCAATAAGGGAATTAATGCTCGGTCAACAACTAAGAGCGTTCGTTTACGCACGGGTTGTCCACGAAGGATTGCGTAGATCGTTTTCTGACTCAGCCCCGTTTTGCGCATCAATTCGCGCAGCGAAAACTTGGCCATTTCCTCTCTGAGCGCTGCGTCGGCAATCACCAGCTTCCCCGATGGCCGGTACTCTAGTACCCGAAAATCCACTAGGCTCATGTCCTCACCTTGCTCCCAGTGGCGATCTGTTTCCTTGCCAACGGGTACGATCTCTCCCGCAACAATCGACGCTCGCCGCAGAAGCCCCTGCGTATCGGCTACGCATGGAGTTCGGTCCGGTGCAAGGGACTTCGATTCGGGACGCCGGAGATAGAGCCGCAGTATGATCCCAAAGGATTCCGGTACTACCGTGCCTTGTTTGCCATTGGGGAACATTGCGATGGAGTAATGTTGGCCGTCGCAGAGATTGGTGCCCTCAAGCTTTTTCCATTTCTCCCTGTCGGACTCATACCGTGTAATGAATTTGAAATTCGAGCGGTCGCAACCTGCGGGGTAGCCGTCGAGGTCAGAAAGCAGCGGAAAGAAAAAGAAATTGAACGGAAACAGCCACTCAGGGCGATGAGAGCGCATCACGTTTGGCGAAGTCAGCGTCATGCGCATCATCGCAGGCAGATCGAACCATGCCGGTTTTTTGCACGGAAGCTCTAGGTCCCTGCGCAACAGCCAGGCCCAGGCTTCGGTGATCCACAGCGGCGCATCAGAGTTTTCATCCATTCCTTCTTTGGGTGCGCAGAGGTAACCGAGCCCATGCCCGCTCGCCTTCACAACGGAGATGCCATCCTCTGTTTTGATGTACAGCACATAACGCTTCGCGGAGATGGCGTAGCCAAATAGCTGACGACGTGGTTTGCGAGGATCGGAATCAACAAAATTTACATCCTCAATCTTCAAGATGTCCCGGACCAGCGACTTGTTATAGGGATTCAGCCTGTTGAATTTCGCAGCGATCTCGTCAACTTCATCCCAAGAAAGCGCCTTCACCGCATCGCTGCCGTCGGAAAGTTTATGGCTTCCGCCTGGGCACGGAACAAGGCCACAGTGTTCATTGCTCACGATGGAAAGGGAATCGGTGTCGCAGAAAAGATAGCTCCCGCCCGCCTCGATGACAGTCGTTTCGAGCATCGATAGCAGCAACCGTCCCCCGGCGGTGATAACGGCTGCCAATGGCGGAAAGTACCAAAGGCCCGTTTTCTCCACTTCCGAAAAGTGCTTGTCGCGTGATATCTCGCCGGAAAAGATATGAACGTCTACGGGCTCGCTGATTTTTTCCTGATTTACTTCCACGAATAGACCGTAGCTCCCGGAGTTGGCGAGAATCTTGAGGAAATGCGATAAGCCCTTGTTTGTCGGTTTGTGCAAAGTTTTCTGCTCGATGACATGGCAAAAGAAATCATCTGAATTCGGATCGATGGCTACCATTCCAGCGAGATTAGTGGGCTTCAAACCGGACTGACGTCCTGAGGGAACCATTCGGATGACCGAGTAGACGATTCATTGGCTACCACTTGGTGAAGGCGGATTCTCGTTAACATTTTTTCCCGATTCTCCAACGATCCATAAGGGTGGCGATAGAATCCTGCCCACGATTTGCGAATGTCACTCGGGGAGGCCACATTACCGAGTTGCGCCTAATGGGCCAGATAAGAACAAGCATATTGTCCCAATTGCCTTTCTTGGGTTTGATGTCGTCAATATTCTTGTCTAGGTGGTCAGGGTGCTGGTGCACCGACAGGATCTGAACAGCCAGGTGCCCTACAACAATTGTCGTCGCGAAGCCCGTGGCGATTTTGGTCCCATCAGGCACAACAATCCCGAGATCAGTTCCATATGCTCCAAGACCAGACAAAGAATACCTGCCGATCCAGATACGGGTCCGATCTGGAATTGAGTGATTCAATCGCATGTTTATGCATTCAGCCTTCTCGTAGAACATCGGATTCGATTGCATGTCTTTGACCGAGTCCAAGACCATCGCAGTTTTGACAGCCCAAGTTGATAAAGAGGTCTGTTGCTGGACATCTAATGGTGTTGATAGGTCCTGCAACATGCAACCGATTTGTGGCAGGTTCCGCTGTTCGAGAACGCTCATCCACCCGTTGTTACATTTGCCGCAGACCGTGTTGATCTTCCTCTCTGGGTCGTAAACGATCTTTTCCGGCGCATTTCCTATTTTGATGCGGAGTGGTCCGAAGTCCTTTCGCCTATGAATCCATGCGGCCCAGAGATGCTCCTTACTTCCCGATGGGTTGTCGCAGAACAGGCAATCTGCCGGCATAAGTTCAAATTATCACAGGAGAAAACAACACACCCACGTGGGGTGGTTTCAATCCCAGTTCCGCTGCTACGTCCTCGGAATCAAGGCCCCACTCGCTAGCGCGCGCGCCCTGGCTCTGGGTCCAAGCATGGGTTCCCAGTTCTGTGGTGGGGGTGTATCACTTTTCCCGTTCGTATAGCTAACCCCTCGCCCGCCTTGACCCCGCCTCAACCCGCGCACTAGACTCCGACTGGGGTGCTCCATGCGCAAATTGATCTGGGTGATGTGCCTTGCTGCCGCATTCTCCGGCGTTGTGGTTGCCGATGAAGACCATCATCACGAAGAACTGACGCAACAACAACTGGGCACGGTGCACTTCCCCGTATCTTGTTCCCCGGACGCGCAGAAGACGTTCGAAAAAGGTGTCGCGCTGTTGCATTCGTTCTGGTACGAAGAGGCGGAGAAGACTTTTCTCGACGTCGAAAAACAGGATCCGAAATGCGCGATGGCGTATTGGGGCGAGGCGATGAGTCTGTGGCATCAGCTCTGGGATCAGCCGAAAGAAGCTACTATCAAGCGCGGCTCGGCAGAGTTGAAGAAGGCCGACAAGGCGAAAGCCCCAACCGACCGCGAGCGCGCTTACATCCAGGCCCTGAACGCGTTCTATTCCAACAGCAAGAAAGCCGACCACGAAGCGCGAGCGGGGGCTTACTCCGCCGCCATGGAGAAGGTATACCAGAAGTATCCTGACGACCACGAGGCAGCTGCTTTTTATGCGCTCTCGCTGTTGGCGTCGGAGCCCGATAACGACACGACATTTACGAACCGCAAGCAGGCGGGTGCGATCCTGGAGAAGCTCTTCGACGTAGAGCCCAATCATCCCGGCATCGCGCACTACCTGATCCACACCTACGACAAGCCGCAGTTGGCGCAGTTGGGATTGCCGGCGGCGCGGCGCTATGCGCAGATCGCGCCGTCCGCTCCGCACGCGCTGCATATGCCGTCGCACATTTTCGCGCGCGTCGGGGATTGGCCAGACTCCATCCAGTCGAATCTAGCCTCGATAGCGGCAACTCGGCATGCCGCTGAAATGCACATGGGCGGCGAAGGCCACCAGTTCCACGCCATGGATTTTCTGATCTATGCCTATCTGCAGAGTGGCCGCGAAGATGAGGCGGCAAAGGTGATTGACGAAGTCAAGACCATGCCCGCAATGGAGATGGCCGGGCAGGACATGCACGCTTTCGCGATGTCCAAATTCCCTGCCATGTACGCGCTTGAGCTGCATCACTGGTCGGACGCGGCCAACCTGGAGGTGGTTGCCAAAGCATCCCCGGTCGACCGCGCCTACGTATACGGGGCAAAAACGATTGGCAGCGTGCGCAGCGGCGATCAGACTGCGGCAAAAAAAGATCTCGCGGAAATCGAAGCGATTCACAAGGATTATGTCGCGCGCAAGAAGAAATACGCCGCTGAGTACGTGGAGCAGGATCAACTGATCACCTCGGCGTGGGTTCTGCACGGCGACGGGAAAGACGAGGAAGCGATCGCGACGCTGCGCAAGGCCGCCGATCATGAAGACGCCGTCGGGGAAGAACAGACTTCGATGCCGGCGCGCGAGATGCTGGCCGACATGCTGCTGGAGATGAATCGTCCGGAGCAAGCCCTGACCGAGTATCAGGGAGACTTGAAGTTCAATCCTAAGCGCTTCAACGGTCTCTACGGCGCGGCCCGGGCGGCGGAGATGGCGGGACAAGCTTCGCAGGCAACCGAGTATTACGCCGTGCTTGTCAAGACTTGCGAAGGTTCGAGTTCACTGCGTCCGGAACTGGCGAGGGCGAAGCAGGCGGTCGTGGCACGGAAGTAGGATTTGCCTCTCGATCACTGCTCGGTCATTTCTCGACCCTCTGCAGCCGAAACAGCAGCGTGCCCCATCCCAGCTTGGCGCGCATTTGCACCGGTGTGTGACTGGGGTCCTCCGAATACCACACCCACACTTTGCCCTTGGACTGCAATGGGCCGGAGGTGGCTTCGGCCGTAACCAGTACGGCCGGGAAGGTTCCGGCCGGCACTTTGATCTGCTCGCGCTTCTCCACGGTGGCGTGGACGATCGTCGTCTTCCCGTCGCTGATCGGGAACTCGTAGGTGGCGCCCGGTTGCAGCGGCAGCGATTGCAGATAATAGAAGCCAGTGATGACGTCGGTGGCGCAACCGGCAAGGTCGTTTTCGACGTGCTTGGTCTCGCCGGTCTTCAGGCTCTTTTCATCGAGCGTGCTTTTCTTGCGCTCGTAATCGAAGTGGATCGAAGTCTCGCGCTTGTGCGAGCCTTCCTCGCTGTGTTTGAAGATCGAGAGCGAGCAGAACGTTCGCGGATCGAAGTGCGATTCGAAGCGATCATGCACCGGGAAGATGACGTTGACGGCCCCTGAAGATTCGGCGGACGCGGTGACTTTGCGGTCGCTTCCGGCGACTTCCATTTTCACCACACCGGTTCCGGCAGTGATCAAATGCCACTCCGCCGAATAGACGTAGCTCCGTCCGTCGGGGAAAGGATAGTTGGGACGAGGAGGCACGATGTGCACGGGAGCGGGACCGATCGTTGTTGTGGCTGCCGGCGGGGCTTCCTGCGCCAACGTAGCTGCGATCAGCCAGCAAAATGGGCCGCTAAGCGCGAAGGCAGCCACGATGCGGCAATGACGGAGGAAGGTCAGCACTGGTCGCGATAGCTCTGTTTACGCAGTTCCTTGTGTAGCGAACGTCTGTGGAGCGAACCTCTGTGTAAGAACCTCACGGCAGACTATCACACCATCTTGCTCACATTGTCTTAAAGATCAGCTTGACGACAAGAACGGCCAGCACGACCACGCAGCCAATGCTGGCCTCGTATTCGCGGTGCTTCCAATAGCGCGCGGAGGAGTATGCACTTTGCTGGCGCCCGTAAGGGGTAAGCCGCGGCAGCATGCGCGGCACGTGGCGGGCATAGTCGTCGTAGTCGGGAAACGTCTGTCGCAGATAACGTTCTTCGCCGGCGATGACCGGAATATAAATCACAGCGAACATCGCGAGCATGATCGCGACAACCCACCAACTGCGCGCTGCGATAGCGAAGCCCGCGGCCAGCATCAACGAGCCAAGGTACAGTGGGTTGCGGGTGTAGGCATAGGGGCCGCTGGTGGTGAGCTGCTTGTCTTTTTGCACGTGGCCGGAAGCGAGCCCGCGCAAGACGAGCCCGGGAAGCAGCACCAGTGCGCCCGCGATGAGCGAAGCTTTTGTGGGCTGCGCCAGCCACACGTAGACAACCGTGAAAATAAATCCCAGGGGCACGCGGATGCGGCGGGCAACGCGCGACCACGTGTCGCGGGCGGTCTGTGAAGGTTGCAATCCGGATTGTGAGGCTCCAATCACTTTGGTTCTGCAATATGATTCTGCAACAGCTTCCGACTTGCGGCGACAACTTCGCCGACCGTGATCGCGAGCAAACCCTGTTCCGGCTCGCGGCGCCGGGTGTGGTCGGTCATACTGCTCGGGCTGCGCAGGACAATCGATCGTGTCCCGAATGGGCCGTTGCGCGCCGGATCTGTCGGACCAAAAATTGCCACCACCGGAATCTTCAAAGCAGCCGCCATGTGCATCGGTCCGGTGTCGCCGCCGATGAAGAGGCGAGCCCGGCGCGTGAGCGCGATCAACTCGGAAACCGAACAGGAAATCTTTCGCGCAGCCCCTTCGCCAGCGGCTTCCACGGCCACGGCCAACTCTTCTTCTCCCGGCCCGTAGTTGACGAGCGAGCATAATCCATCCTTTGCGAGTTCCTTTGCAACTTGTCCATAACGCTCGGCCGGCCATCTCTTTGCTCCCCATCCTGCGCCAGGATTGAGAATCGCGAAGTTCCCATCCCCCGTCAGACCGGCAATCTTGGCCTCTGCATCCGGATCTACGGGAAACTCCACCTGCAGCTCCACCTTCGATGTTGGGATGATGTCAGTTGGGATGATCGCAGTTGGAACGCCCGCAGTTCGAATGACCTCTTCCGCCAGCGCCAGCCCCTGTTCGACAACATGAGTGCCAGTCGTCTTCACGAGCACCTTTCGCGTGTAAAACATGCTGGCAGCATTCTCGTGCGCTTGTGCGTTCCCGTACACAATGGGCGCGCCCGACCAGCGTGCCAGCAATGCCGAACGAAATGCGCCCTGAAAATCAACCGCCGCGTCGTATCGAATTCCGCGTAACTCACTCAACCCCATCGCTATCTGCTGCCAGGTGTTGAATGAAAACAACGCGCGGCGCCATTCCGCCGTGTTGACGGAATGGACGCGGTCAACCAGTGACCGCTGCGCAGAGCGCCGTCCCGAGCGCGGATAGCGCAGCGTGCACAGCAGTTCCGCCCAGCGCTCTTCGACCAGCCATCCCAAGGTTGCGTGAGGAAAAGCCAGGCGCAGCGCGGCTGCGGCTGGCAGGGTGTGAATAATGTCTCCCATGGCGCTGAGCCGCACGATGAGCAGGCTATCGAATCGCGGCGTGCCGGCTGGAAGAAAAAAGGAGTCGGTCATCCCTGTCCTTGTCCCCGACCGCATCGCCTCACGATTTTCGCGGCCCCAGCCGCGAACGCGAACGAATGATATCGGTAGCCGAGTGATTCTTGGGATCACCCACGATAACGACATGGCCTCCACAGGCTTCGACCTCGTCGCGTTCCGGGACGCTCTCTGCCGTGTAGTCGGTGCCCTTGGCATGAAAGTCAGGGCGAATTTCGCGAATGATGGCCCGCACATCCTTTTCTGGAAAAACAACGACCGCGTCAACGTCCGCCAGCGATGCCAGAATCTCCGCGCGTTCCTCCGCCGGCATCACGGGCCGCCCTTCACCTTTTAAGGCGCGCACGGAAGCGTCGGCGTTGATTGCAACAATCAGTTTGCCTCCGAGCTTCCGAGCGGCATGGAGGTAGCGTACATGGCCCACATGCAGCAGATCGAAACATCCGTTGGCCAGCGTGATGCGATCGCCGGCGCGCCGCCAGTCTGTTACAAGCTGCTTCAGTTCGCCGCGCGAAACGATCTTTTGATGGAGTGATGTGCTCAACGATGATGTGCTCAACGATCTCGATCTGTGTCCGAAGGACTGTGTGGAAGCGGGGCTCCGCCCCGCTTGGACGGGGCAAAGCCCCGTCCCCATACTCTAATGCTCTCGAGCAACCGGCAGCGGCTTATCCAGCGCCTCCAGCAATTCCTGCTGGCTTACCGTGGCCGTGCCCCGCTTCATCACCACGATGCCGCCAGCGTAATTTGCCAGGTGGGCGGCCTCTTCGGCGGTTGCGCCTGCAGCCAGAGCAGCGGTAAATGTTGCGATGACGGTATCGCCCGCCCCGGTTACGTCGGCGACTTCATCGCTGCCGGAGATGGGAATGTCCACTGGCTTGTGGCGGCGCGGGAAAACCACCATGCCGTCTTTGCCGCGCGTGATCAGCAGCGACTCCAAGTTCATCGCGCCTGCGATCTGCTCTCCGGCGGCCAGAAGGCGCTCCCAGTCGTTGCCGATACGGACACCGAGAACTTCTTCCACCTCAGACTCATTCGGCGTTGCGGCCGTTACTCCGGAAAACTCGAGCATGCGATGGCGCGAGTCGAGCGTCACCGGAACCTTATCGATCCCGCGCTTTTCCCGAATCCCATTCAGCAGCGTCGGCGTCGCAGCGCCGTATCCATAATCGGAAACCAGCAGTGCATCGGAGGCGCGAGTGTATTCGCGGGCGGAAAGAACTATCTCGCGGCGCAAATGCGAATTGGGACCCTCGTTCGGCTCGCGGTCAAGGCGCACGACCTGCTGTCCGGCGGTGTGCGCGAATCCGGCCAGGATGCGGGTCTTGGTCACCGTGGTGTAGCTCTTGTCTTTGAGAACACCGCTGACCGGGATGCGTTTGTGGCGGAAAGCGCGCAGCAGCAGCTTTCCTGGCTCGTCGTCGCCCACCACCCCAATCGGCAGCACGTTTACTCCCAGGTCGGCAAGGTTGTAGATGGCATTAGCGCCGCCGCCTGGAACCACCTTGCGATCACGGTGCTTCAGAATCAGCACGGGCGCTTCGCGCGAGACGCGAGAAATTTCGCCGAACACGAACTCGTCGGCCACCAGATCCGCGAGCACGGTGACCGTGAGTTTGGGAAAAGATTCGACGATCTTCCGCAGGCGCAGGCGGCCGTTTTCTCTAATATGTTTTGTCATCAAGATGCAGGGTCATGTTGTGTAACCCAAGATTTTCTCACGAGCGGAGCTTCCAGTCTTCGATTCTCGCCAAAATTGCATCTACAACGTCAGCGGGCTGGTCGAGCGTGAACTGGAGCCTGACGATCGCGAGCGGTTTGAGATCCGCCTGCGATGAGCCCAGATTGACCGCATCTTTTTCAGTGGTCAGAAAGCCGCCGGCGCCCAGCTTTCCGAGCATGGCGAGCAGGCGCCCGATGTCACGTTTTTCGTAGGTGTGGTGGTCGCGAAACTCGATTTCCGCCGCAGGCGTGATTCCGGCGGCGCGAACCTGGGCAAAGAACTGCTGCGGCCGCGCGATACCGCAGAACACAATAGGCGCGACGGGCGCAGCGCGCATGACGATTTCTCGCTGTATTCGCCAGATAAATCTCCCCTGCTGTGCGAAACTTTCGATCGCCGGCGCAGAAAGGTCCCGTGGCAGCACGATCGCATCTGCGCGCCGCAGCGACGACAGTGGCTCGCGCAATTGCCCCGACGGCAGCAACGTGTCGTCAAAGTCGCGCTTTGTCATCAGCACGACATCGAAGTCGCGAGCCAGAGAACGGTGCTGAAAGCCGTCGTCGAGGATGTGCAGTTGCGGTTGGAATTTTTGCTCGGCGAGCTGGCCCGCCGCATAGCGGCTTTCACCGACAATCACGGGGACATCCAGCCTCCGCGCAATCAGCAGGGGCTCATCGCCAAAGTCGGAGGCCTTGCCAGCGGTCTCCACTACCAGCACGCCGCGAGTTTTGCGGCCGTATCCGCGTGTGAGCACGTCGAACCGAATGCCGCGCGCCTTCAACAGTTCCCCGAGCGCAATCACGAACGGAGTCTTGCCCGAACCTCCCACCGACAGATTCCCGACGCTGACCACGGGTTGCTGCAGTCGTCGCGAAGACAGCACGCCCCGATCGAACAGGGTGTTTCGCAGAGCGGTGCCAGCGCCGTAGAGTCCGGCGAGCGGATTCATGATGAAACACCCATCAACTGGAGTAGCGCCGAGACCGTCCTGTCCGTAGCGCCGCGCTGCGATTCGAGCGCTGCCAGTGCGTTCCGGCCGAGCGTCATTCGCTCGTCGCCGTTTTCGATCAGCTCCATGAAGACCAGCGGCAACTCCGCTAATCCAACGATGCGCACCGCATTGTGACGGGCAAAGAAATTGACGACGTCGCGAAAATTCTCGTAATGGTTGCCAGTAACGATGGGAACGCCATAGAGTGCGGGCTCAAGAATGTTGTGTCCGCCGCGCGGCACCAGGCTGCCCCCGACGAAGGCGACGGTGGCCAGCGAGTAAATCGCGGCCAACTCACCGATACTATCAACCAGAAACACGCCGCCGGTGAGTGGTTCGCCGCTCCACAGAGAACGCCGCAACATGCGGAAGCCGAGTGTTTCGACGAGGTCGGCGACCTCCGCAAAGCGCTCTGGATGGCGGGGTGCGAGAATCATCACCGCCTTCGGATGATTGGCCAAGATGTTGCGAAACGCGGATAGCAGCGAGCCTTCCTCGTCCTCGAGCGTGCTGCCACAGACCAGAACCGGCTCGGCTCCGGAGCGGCCGAAGCTTTCACGGAGACTCGCAACGATCTTCGGCGATGGTGGTGGCGCCACATCGAATTTCAGGTTACCCGCCACTGTAACCTTGGTTTCGGCCGCACCAATTTCTAGGAGCCGCTTTTGGTCCTCTTCGGTCTGCGCCAAGAAACAATCGACATTGTCGAGCGTCTTCTCCAGCAATCTCGGAAGCCAGAAGCGGAACCGCTGATAGCCTGGAAACGAGCGGTCAGAAATGCGGCAGTTGATAACGGCGATGCGGGCCCCGCCGCGCTTGGCCAGCCGGAGAAAATTCGGCCAGAATTCGGTTTCGGCGACCACCACGAGTTCGGGATGCAAAACGTCGAGGTACGGACGGATGGCGAAGGAGAAATCCAAGGGAAAATAAAACACGTTCTCCGCGCCGAACCGCTGCGCCGCAAGTTTCTGTCCCGTGCTGGTGGTCGTCGAAATCAGAACTCGATGGGACGGGAATTTCTGTTGCAGCGCTTTGACGACTCCGCTCGAAGCCACCACCTCGCCCACAGAGACCGCATGAACCCAGATTGCAGGTTTCTCTCCGCGACCGGTGAGAGTGGGCGGAACGGCCCCAAACCTCTGTCGCAACCCTGCCCGATACTTGCCGTGCCGCATCATCTGCAGCAGCCAGTAGGGCAGCGTCAGCACCAGAAAAAAAGCGAGCAGCGCACTGTAGAGCGCGTACATGAAGAGAAGTCCCATTCTAAATGGCGAGCCGAAATCCGATCTTTTACCCGAACGGGATTGAGACGAGACAGCACCGCTTGCGCTCACGGCATCCAACAATTCGACACCCTATAATTCAAGTATGAGTATTGCAGGCAGGCAAGAATCTTCTCGGGCACCGATGCCGTGGGCCCGGCGTCTTGTGGCAGTCTGTGCTTTTGTGGTGCTGTGCTGCCTGGGCGCGATTGCGGCCAAAGAGTTTGCGATGCCCGCGGCGCAGCCCGCCCGCACCTACCCCGCACACGACGACCACCCCATGGAAAAAGTTGTGGTCGCAGTCGATCCGTATGACCTGGAAGACAAAGCTTCGATCTTCAGCGTCAACTACCGCAACAACGGCTACATGCCGGTCTTCTTCGTAATCACGAATGACGGCGATCAGCCAGTCTCTCTGTTGGACATGAAGGCCCAGCTAAATACCAAAGATCGCAGCAAGCTGCTCCCCGCCACCATGGACGATCTGCTGCGCAGGCTTTCGCATCCTACGCGCAATGACCGGCAGAATACGTTGCCGATTCCGCTGCCAAAGAAGGAGGTCAAAGGAGGCGTGAGCCGCAAGACCTGGGATGAAATCGAGCAGGCGCAATTTGGCGCCAAGGCGGTGGAACCGCATTCCACGGCGCGCGGTTTTCTGTTTTTCGATATCGCCGACATTCCGCATCCGCTGGCCGGCGCCAGCTTCTACCTCATGGGAGTGCACGATGCGAACGGCAATGAGCTGATGTATTTCGAAATTCCCATGGAAAAATACTTAAGCGCGCCGGAAGCGAAGAGGCCGTAATAGTCCTGCGATAGAGCGCCGGGCGTCCCCGCCCGGCAGACGGGCGAGACGCCCGTCGCTCCACCAGTTAGGCCAGTTATAATCTCCCGATATGGCGACCACCTCAGCCGTTTCCGAGGATCTTCTCGCTAAGTACGAGCCGGTCATCGGACTCGAAGTCCACGTACAGCTCCTGACCGCGTCAAAGATCTTTTGCTCGTGCTCGACTCGTTTTGGCGATCCGCCGAACACGAATGTGTGTCCCGTGTGTCTCGGACTTCCGGGAGCGTTGCCGGTGTTGAACAAGAAGGCAGTGGAATTCGCGGCGCTGGCTGCGATGGCTTTGGAATGTCACATCAACGAACGTTCCATCTTTGCGCGGAAGAACTATTTTTATCCTGACCTGCCCAAGGGCTATCAGATTTCGCAGTATGACAAACCGCTGGCTGAGTTCGGATTCATCGAGATCGATCTGAATGGTAACAAGAAAAAAATCGGCATCACCCGCCTGCATCTCGAAGAGGATGCGGGCAAGAGCCTGCACGAGGGCTTCGCCGATGCCGCTCACAAGACCGCCATCGACTTGAACCGCACCGGCGTGCCTCTGGCCGAGATCGTCAGCGAACCCGACATGCGGTCGCCCGAGGAAGCTCACGAGTACCTCACTCGGCTCAAGGAAATCATCCTCTACACCGGCGTCAGCGACTGCAATATGGAGGAAGGTTCGTTGCGCTGCGACGCCAACATCAGCGTGCGGCCTCGTGGACAGAAGGAATTCGGCACCAAGACCGAGGTCAAGAACGTCAATTCCTTCCGCTTCATCAAGCAGGCGCTGGAGTATGAGATCGAACGCCACATCGGCATCATCGAAGCCGGTGGCAGAATCACGCAGGAAACACGCCTCTACAACGCGCACGAAGGCAAGACTTACGGCATGCGCTCGAAAGAGCAAGCGCACGACTACCGGTATTTTCCCGAGCCGGATCTGCTTCCCCTGGTGGTGGATGAAAAATGGCAAGCCGCTATACGCGCCAGCCTGCCCGAGCTTCCGGAAGCGCGCCGCCAGCGCATGATGAAGGAGTATGGCATCACTGCGGGCGACGCGCACACGCTGACGCTGACGCGAGCGATGGCCGACCAGTTCGAGTCGGCGGCCCGCACGGCGAAGAATCCGAAGCGCGTCGCGAACCTTGTGCAGAGTGAACTACTGGGACGCTTGAAAGCTCAGGGCATCGAACTCGATCAGTCGCCAATTTCGATGGCTGGAGTTACGGTCTCGGCCGATCTGGTCGAGTCGGGGGCGATTTCCGGCAAGATGCTGAAAGATCTTTACGATCTCTGCTTCGAACGCAAGCAGGATTTCCCTGCCGTTTACGAAGCAGAAGGGCGTCCTGAGCAGTCGCGCGACACGTCGGCACTGGAGAAACTCGCGGATGAGTTAATCGCAGCGAATCCCAAGCAAGTCGAGCAATATCGCGCCGGCAAGAAAACTATGATCGGATTCTTCGTCGGCCAGGTGATGAAGGCCTCGAAGGGCCAAGCCAATCCGCAGTTGGTGAATGAAGTTTTGACCAGGAAATTGGAAGGGTAGCCGTGCTCAGCCCCTGAAGGGGCTTCTGGCGTCGAGAGCCTGCGGCATCGCTAAGCCACGCCCTGATACGAACCCTCGGCCCTACTTCGCCGTTCCCAAGTTCTTTAGCACTTCTTCCGCATAGTAATTTGTGATCTTGGCGTCGTCGCGAAGGGTCTCGTAGTAGGCCGCTTTCAATAACTGCTCGCGGCGATCGCGCAATTGTTGTCGGATGGCCTGCTGGACGCGCGGATCATTCAAGTCCCGCTGTCCCGCTGGCTCTTTCGCAATCAGTTTCACGATCATGTAGGCGACGGGCTGATGATTCGTCGGATTGAGCATCGGAATCACCGGCGTGTACTGCCCCGGTTTGAGTTTCATCACCGCGTCGCGGGTTGCCGGATCGGCGTTCTTGAGCGCCGATTCAGGAGCCATTCCCAAATCGCCGCCGTTGTTGCTGGTCTCCGGGTCCTCGGAATAATTCATGGCCATGGTAGCGAAGTCGTCGCCACTGTCGAGCCGGTTGGCGATCATCTGGATTTTCTTGCGCGCCTCGGCATCGTTCTGCGCCTTGCTGTTCTGCAGGTTGTGCACCTGGCCGTTTCCCGCTCCTGACACCATGATTTTCGCCAAATGGTACTGCGCTTCGATCAGGTTGAACTCAGCCTTATGCTCGTTGTAATAGTTCGTAACGTCCTGGTCGGTGATGTTGATGCGTGACGTAATTTCCTTGTTCAACACCTTGTCGCGGGTGAGGGAGCGTCGCAGATCGCGCTTGAAGTCATCCAGCGTTATCTTTTTGTCCTGCAGGCGCTTGTTAAATTCTTCGGCGGTGTAGGGCGACTTGATTTCGTTGAGCTTGCGGTCCACTTCTTCGTCCGTCGCCAGCAGGCCGAGTCTCTCCGCTCGCTGCATCAGGATTTCCGTCTCGATCAACTCATTTAGAATGCTCAGTCGAAGGCTCACCGCCTGCTCGCCCGTCGGCTGCTGGTCGGAGCCCGCCGTCTGGTTGGCATAATACTTGTCGACTTCGATGCGATAAATCTTCCGCCCATTGATCGAGGCCATGACGTCGCCGCCGCTGCTGTTGCGGTTACAAGCCGATAGTCCAATCAACAGAAACGCTCCGGCCATGACCAGGCCCACTCGCGCCAAGCAGTTCCGATTTTTCAAGTTCTTCCCTCCGCCACCCCGGGGAATCCACTCCACGACCCGGAATTTGTGATTGGCAATTTGTAATTGGTAATCTCGATCCCGCAGTCAGCGGGTTTTCAATCACACATTGCAAATTGCAAATCGCAAATTCGCTTATTTAGACGGTGCAACCGGCGGAGTCTTTGCTTCTTGCGCCGCGGCCGGCTTGTGCTCCGGAGGCGCAACGCCAGCGTCCTTCAACGCCTGGTCGAGTGCGAGTCGCACATCTTCCGCCGGCACGGCTCCATCCAGTTTCTGTCCATTGACGAACATTGTCGGAGTTGCATCCACTCCGACGGTTTCTCCCTCCTGCATCGACACACGCACAGCCTTTTCATCCTGAGCCTTGACGCAGGCCTGTACCTTCGCTACGTCGAGATTATGCTTCTGTGCCTGCAGCGTGGCCAGTTTATCGAGTTCCGCGTTCTGGCCGTCGCGGCCTTTCTCGCCAGTAATCGCGTGCTGATTGCCGTGCAGGTAATCGGCATAGTCCCAGTAAGCGTCACTGCTTTGCGTGCCCAGGCAATTGGCATTCACGGCCGCGTGCACTGCCCAGGGGTGAATTTCTTCGAGCGGATAATCCTTGTAGATGAAAAGGACGCGATCGCCATATTCCTTGAAAAGTCCGGGAAACAGTGTCGCGTGCATGCGCGAACAGAACGGACACTCGAAATCGTCGTAGTTGACGACTGTCACCTTCGCATCCTTATTACCGCGTGTCGGACGCCCGCGGACGTCAATCTTCTTCATGATGTCAGCGTACGGATCAGTGGTCAGATCCATCTTCGTCATGCGCATTAGCGTCTTGTGATCGTGGGAGATCAGGAACTCGAATTCTTGTCTCCTAGTCGGGCTGGCAAACGTAACCGTCAGCGCGTCATAGTTCGCAAACTCGCTCGACCGGAGCGGCCCCAAGATCACTTTTACGTCGGGGGGGAGGGAATAATGCGCTCGCACCTCCCGCTCGACGGCACGCGCGATGTTTGCAGCAGGAGCAGGCGAAGTAGGAGGGGACTGGGCCGAGCATCCGAGACAGATCAGCAAAAGGACCAGAAACGCGCGCCGCACAATCATCGATCGAACCCACCTGAACATGAGGAATTTGCTCGATTATCTCACGGCGGGAAGCGTTGCCGTTGTGAGACGCGGCAAGCCGCGATTTTTCAGACGCGTCCCCGCAGCAACTCTTCGGCAGTCAGCAGTTGATTCATCGAGCCGGAGCGGAATCCCTCCAAGTCGAGGGTGACGAACTTGAATCCCAGTCCTTTGAACACGGCAGTGAACTCGCGGGCCATCTCCGCCGTCAAAGCGCGGGGAAGCTCTTCTCGTGCAATCTCAAGGCGCACGATTTCCCCATGATGGCGCACGCGGAATTGCCGGAACCCCAGGACCCGCAGTGCGTCTTCGCCCCGCTCGATAACATGCAGCGCTTCGGGCGTAACCGCGCGACCGTATTCCAGGCGCGACGAAAGACACGCGGAGGCCGGCTTGTCCCAAACGCGCAAGTTTGCCCGCCGCGCCAGTTCCCGGATTTCAGTCTTGTCCAGTCCGGCCTCGAGCAGCGGGGCCAGAACATGATGCTGGCGCGCCGCCTGCTGTCCGGGGCGAAAATCGCCCGCGTCGTCGGCATTGACGCCGTAGGCAATGGCGTCGAATCCGCGGGCTTCGCGGTGGCGCTCGAGGACGGTGAACAATTCGTCCTTGCAGTGAAAACAGCGCATGGCATCGTTGCGGATGTACGCGGGATTTTCCAGTTCCTGTGTTTCCACAACCTCGACTGGAATTTCGCGCTCGCGTGCAAAGGCGAGTGCGTCTTCGAGATGAGTTCGTGGCAGGCTGGCGGAATCGGCAATCACGGCAAGCATCTGGCCGCCAAGCACCTGATGCGCCATCCAAGCAAGAAAAGCCGAATCCACCCCACCCGAGTAGGCGACGATCATGCGACCGCGGCCGGCAAGGATCTGGCGCAACCGCTCGGCTTTCCTATCGAGCATGGCCCCAGTATTCACGATCTCCATTATCTCCGATTGCGACACCCCGCTCGTGGGGGGACGGGCGTCTCGCCCGTCCAAGCCGGGTGAAGCCCGGCAGTCGCCTGTGCCCACAGCGACTCTGAATTTGCGCTAGTAGAGCCGCTCCTGCCGCCTGAGGTTGCCAAACGCTCCCACGTTCGCCAGCGTAAACGTGAAACGATATTGATTTTCGTTACGCACAGATCCCAGCGCAAAGCGACGGTATTCGAGACTCAGGCCGCAACAATCCCAGGTGTAACTCGTCTGCGCGGTCGCATACTGCAGTGACCCAAGGTTAGCGTCAAAGCCGAAGCTGGCGGCGGCACTCAGGCCACGCTTGTTGAGTTGACCATAGCCAAATAACACTCGAAACTGGTGGAACTCGTTCTCGCTCGTCGGCGTCGTTCCCGCCGCAGTGTCGATCACGCGCAGGAAGGCATCGCCTCCCCCAATGGTAAATGGGCCGTAGTGGTAGTTCACCAGCGCTGTGCTGGAATTGATGCGCCCCGCTTTGAAGTCGTAGTCCAAGTCCCACTCGGTGTTGGTGCGCGGACTGGTTTCGATGCGCAAGCGGGAAATGATGGGAGCGAAGTGCCGCGCTTCGTCCAGAAACGCGATGCCCGTGAAATCCGCGGTCGTCGTAAATACGTTTCGCTGTCCGGCAATCAGCGCATTCCCAAATGTGGGATCGAAGAAATACTTCTGCCCGATCTCCCAACTCAAGATCTCGCGCGGGCCAGAGGCGCACGGTTGAGCGTCTGGACTCGGAGGCAATTCCCACGGAACCACGCCGACCTGCGGAACACCGCCGATCGTGAGCGTGCTCATGGTCGGCACATCGCAATCCTTGAGATTAGGATCGAAATGCCTGGCGTAAATACGATTCACCAGCGAGTACTCGACTTCATTGGTGTTGGTGAGCACATCGGTGGCATCGAAACGCAGAATGTCGGCAAAGTTATTTACGCCAGTTACGTAGTCGTACTTCATACGTGGCTCAATCACGTGCTTCCATTTGCGTCCGAGCCAGGGATGATCGAAGATCCGCGACAACGCCGGCGGGCGCAACTCAACCGAAGCTTCCAGCGATTTGCGATTCAGGATGTCGTCGGCAGCCCTTCCCGTCCGCGCCGCCAATGCCGGGTCATACTGTTGCGTATAAAACGTATCCCGCAACGTGAGTGCGGGACGGAACGACCATCCATGCCATTGCACAGGCATCGTAAGCGAGGGCGCCAAGTCGAACCTGCCCACCAGGGGAGCGGTACGGAGCCCAAGCGGCAGCGGCTGCAAGCCCTCGGGCGCCTCGCGCCGCTGCAAACCCTCGGCCGCGCTCTCAAACGACCAGTACAACGGCGTATTTCCCAACTGCCGCTCCTCACCAGAAATGAAGAAGCTTGGCGTATGCAGAATCCGGACCAGCTCCGTCTGCGTAATCGTTGTGCAAGTGCCCGGTTCCGTTACTGGTGGCGGAACGCAAACTTCGAAGTTCTGGTAACGCTCCGCCAGGGCATTGAAGTGAAATCCGTTGGTCGTATTGGAGAGGAAAATCTGCGACCTCACTTCGGAGTCGATCGCCTGGGTGTAAACATCGGTGAAGGCGATACGAAAGACGAACGAACTCAAATAATCGACATTCGCGACGCCGCGGAATGTCCCGAAAGGACGCTCGGCCATAAAACGTGCGTCCTCGCCACCCTGATCCTGCGGCGGATAGCCGATGCCTCGATCCGCAATTCCCACGTAGTTGAAGAACACGTAAGAGCTGTCGCTCGGACGCGCGCGGAATTCTCCATGCTCCAGGAAACCCCGCTTCGAATAGTAATCGGCGCCCAGAAGCAGGTCCATGCTGCGATTGAAGACCCAGTACACCGATTCGCCGGCAATGTATCCCTTGGTCGACGAGGTGCCAAAGGTCGGAATCAACAGCCCGCTCTTCCGCTCTTTCTGAACTGGATAACTCACATACGGAAAATAGAACACCGGCATGCCCATCAGCTGGAAGTCGCTGTTGTAAATCTTCGCGGTACTGTCGACATCCACGGCAATGCTCTTCGCGCTAAATTGCCACTTCGGATGCGGCAGCTCGCAGGTTGTGACCGCTCCCTGCCGCACCAGGTAGTGATCGGGCCCGTGTTTCTCGACAATTTTTCCGGTGAAGGCAAATGGATTGGAAGTGGTAAGCACGTAGCGAGATTTCCCCATCCGAAATCCCACGGTTCCGATCACGCTATAGAATATTCCGACTTCGGTGCGGACATTGTAAGTGCCGTGGCTGGCCTCTACGTGCTCGTCGTAAGGGCCGCCGTCCAGCACGACGTGGCCCTCCAATTCGCTATCTCCGGTATCCGCGTTATAAGTGATTTGATCCGCGTGCAGGATGTAGGTGCGATAGTCGATTTCGGCTCCGTCCCGCAGGTGGTAGATTGTCCCGTCCTTCTCCTGTTGCACCGCCCTGATCGTAACCGGTTCTTCCGTCTGGCGGGCGGGGGCCGCTGGCAGAGCCGGGGCCGTCGCAGGGGCACTCGCAGGAGCGGGGACCGTATTGGCGGCAGGGGGCAGCGTCTGGCTGGTTACTATCCCCGCAGCGAGAAGCAGATGACAGACCAATGCGGCCGTGATAATGATTCGAGAGCGGGTGATCATTAGCGGTGATCTGCGAGAACATGATCTGCAAGCGCGCGTGCGCTCTGCAAACCGGTCTGCCAACGGGAACCAACTGACCTTAGCACGCGAGCGGCAGGCGAAGCAAAGCTCCGCATTTGTTGTGGTCTCCGGCACTTTGTGCCCAGCCGGGCTCTGGCTTGGCATTCTTCGACGACTGCTTAGTACGACCTGATTCACCACCACCGGTTTGATGCCGGACTGATGACGACTGGAACCGCGATTCCCGGGTTGACGAACCGTCCAACCGATGGCGATCTTGCCGTCCAACCACTCCTCTGCGCCCCCGATGCCGCCGAGCAGACGCGCAGCAACGCTGTCGAGGATGCGCCCTCGGAACCGAGCGCTTATCCGAATGCCGATTCCTGGCGCGACGAGGTTGCCGCCCGTCTCGAACGCTATCGCACACGACGTAAGCCCCGGACACCGCGCTATCCCTCACTCCTTCTGCCGTTCGATCCGCCCGAGAGCTGGTCGCGTCCTGCACCACTGACTAGATCGGCGGAAATTGGATCGGCGGAAATTGGATCGGCGACCGCACGGCTGCAAGCCGGACAAGACTCCACGTTCCAAACAAGAGAAGAACGGACGGCACTCGCCGAGCCTATCTTCAACGAACCTGACCAAAACCCGGAGCAATCCGCCAAGGTCATCGAGTTCCCGCGTTCCGCGGCAATTCCGGTGTTTCACCCGAGCGACCTGGCCGATCCCGTTCTTGATCTTGATCGCCCGCGCATCGTCGAAGCCCCGGAGATTTTGCCGCCGCCTCCCGCATTGGGTGGAATGCTGATCGAACCCGCGCCTCAAGAGCCGGCCGACGGGCGAGCCGACTTCCCCTCCGCGCTCCCCTCCGCGTCGATCGTCCGGCGTGCACTGGCTGCCCTCGTCGATGGTGTTATCCTGGCAACTGCTCTGACGGCCTTTGCCGCAATTTTTCTTCGTTTGAATCCCAACCTGAACCCCGTTCCCGGCCCGCTCCCACTGCTGACCGCTGCGCTCAGCGTGGTCGCAGTCCTGTTCTGGGCGGCTTACGAATTCCTCTTTGTGGTCTACACCGGCTCGACTCCCGGACTTCGCGCCGCCCGGCTGCGGCTGACGGCGTTTGACGGCTCGCCGCTCAGTCGTCGCGTGCGCCGCTGGCGCGTGCTGGCATCGTTGCTCTCCGCGTTTTCCGCGGGACTCGGCTATCTCTGGTGCGTTCTTGATCAGGACGGATTGTGCTGGCATGACCGTATCACCCGCACCCACGTCCAATCGGCTGCGCAATCGGAATAAAAACTGGCGCGAATGATTTACGTAGAGACAGCCGGCCTCGGCTGTCCGGGCGAGAGAAACTCGCCTTTTGCAGCGCGTTACCGGAGACTTCGAAGGAAAGAAAAAACCCCGGCCATCGAGCGGCCGGGGCGCGGACGCAATCAGGTTGACCTAGCTTTCCGCTGGTGTGTGCGGGTGACGTTCGCACTCACTGCCGCAGCAGCCCATGGCGGTCTTGTCGCTCTTGGCCTCGCAGCAGCTTTTGCCCTTGGCGCAGCACTTGGCATCTGCGCAACAGCCGCTCTTCTTGCATTCCTTCATGGCGGCTTTCATGTCCTTGCCTTGGCAACAAGACTTACCATCTTTCATTTCACACTGGTCTTTGCTGCAACAGGCTGCGGCGTCCTTGGCATCGACCGTGGCGTGATGGCAGCAACCTTTGCCGTCTTTCATGTCGGCCATATCGTGATGGCAACACCCCTGGGCTTGCGGGGCCGGCGTCGAGTTCGGTACGGCCGGGGTTGCCGGCGTCTCCTGCGTCCAGCCAACCAGTGACAGGGCTAGAATCAAAGCAAACATTCTGAATTTCATAAGATCTCCTTATCAAAGTTATGAGAACAGTTGAGACGTGCGGCCAGCTTGACGGCCGCGCAAAGAGGTATCAAAGGAGAGAGTCTAGACCCGGAGAACCATTCCAAAAAGGCTTGGTGGAAGACCAGGCGCAACCGCAGTCGCGAGGGAAACGAAGGATTCGGCACGAGCCGGGCTGAGTTCGGCAATCTCTGCGGGGGCGATGTCGCTAGAAAGTCTGCGTCCGGCACTCACGGGTGCGGGTACGCTCAGCGGTCCCTGTCGAAAACAGCAGCGGTGCTCATCCTGGCAGGGCTGACTGCCGGCAGCGAACTCGAGCAGATCCGCATTCTCGGTTTTGCCAATCCCCGGACAGCAGGGATGGCCCGCGGGCATGGCGTGGTGGTGAGTGGCCTTCTGCTCAGCCATTTCACGCCCCGGATGCGCGTGCCAGACATGCATGACGAACATCGGCGCCATAGCCATCTTTGCCCAGGCCATTATGGCTACAAGCAGCGCTGCCGCAATGAACCTCTTCACCATAAACTTTAGTTTCGCAGATCAAGAGCAGCCGTGATGTGACGATGATCACACCCGGCTTGGATCCACGGACAAAAAGACTATCCCACCAAATTTTCCAGCGCAGCCCGCAGTTCGCGAAAACGGAACGTGTACCCGCTGGCCGTGAGTTTTCGGGGCTCAACCCGCTGGCTGGCCAGCAACAATTCCTCCGCAGCCTGGGCGCCGAAAGCCAGTCGCAGCGCAAATTCCGGCACCGGGAAAAACGCAGGCCGTCCCAGCACCGACGCCAGTACCTTTGTAAACTCCGCATTTCGCACCGGATTCGGCGACACCAGATTCAGCGGCCCATCCACCGGAGCATTTGCCGGACCAACGACCGACTCCATGTGCATCGCGTGATGAATCGCCCCCACGATGTCGTCCACATGAATCCAGCTCCACCATTGCTGACCCGAGCCAATCCGACCGCCCAGCCCCAGTTTGAACGGCTTCAGCATGTTCGCTAGCGCGCCGCCCTTCGCGCTCAGCACCAGCCCGATCCGGATGTTCACCGTGCGGATTCCGGCCGCAGCTGCGATCCGGCTAGAGTCCTCCCACTCGCGGCAAACCTCGGGCAGAAATCCCTGCCCACTCAAACTCTCTTCGCGCAGAACTTCCTCGCCTCGGCTCCCATAGAACCCGACCGCCGACGCACACACCAAAACGCGCGGCTTGGCCTCACTCTGTGCCAACGCCGCAGCCAGGTTGCGAGTTCCCTGTACGCGACTCTCGCGGATCGCCTTCTTCTTTTCTGCGGTCCAGCGCCCCACCACGCTTTCCCCAGCCAGGTGGACCACCGCATCGAATCCCGATACCGCCGCCGGGGACACCGGAGCCAGAGGATTCCACGAAACCTGCGCCGCATTCTGAGCGCGCCCCCGCACCAGCCGCACAATCTGCGTGCTCTGGGATTCAAACGAAGCCAGAAGCGCCACGCCAATCGGCCCCGAAACCCCACTAACCAATACCCTTTCCAAGCCGTTGCCTCCCTATGCTCGTGTGGACGCGGGCGTCCCGCCCGCGTTGCCTTTGCGGGACAGCTCAATACCGGACCAAAGTAGCGCCGTACCCCCGTACTTTACCAGTTCTAAAGAGCTTCTCCGCGAACTCAGCGTCCTCTGCCGTGAATGAGCTCCCGAGCGCATAAGCTAGACTAGAAGGAGCGCCCAGCGGCATCTCCCCCTCCCCCCGTCCCTTGCGTTAAAATCGATCATGGCGACGTTGCGTGAACAAATCGCGACCAACGTGCTTACGGTGACCCGCTTCCGCGAGCTTATGCGGAAGCTGCGCGAAAACCGTCCCAACGACGACCTCAACCTGGTCAAGAAAGCCTACGAATTTTCGCAGAAGCATCATGCTGGACAGTCCCGCGCTTCCGGCGAGCCCTACCTCGTGCATCCGCTCGAAGTCGGCAACGTTCTCGCCGACATGAAAATGGATTCCGTCTCCATCGCCGCTGGCCTGCTCCACGATTCCGTCGAGGATACCTCGGTCACCACCGTTGAGATCCGCCAGGAATTCGGCGAGCAGGTTGCCCACATCGTCGAAGGTGTCACCAAGATCAGCAAAATCGATTTCTCCTCCCGAGAAGAAGCGCAAGCGGAGAACCTGCGCAAAATGATGCTCGCCATGGTCGACGACATTCGCGTCGTCCTCATCAAGCTTGCGGACCGCCTGCACAACATGCGCACCCTCGAGCATCTCGATCCCGAACGTCAGCAGAAAATCGCCCGCGAGACGCTCGATATCTACGCCCCCATCGCGCACCGTCTCGGCATGGGCAAAATTCGCGGCGAGCTTGAAGACCTCGGTTTCAAGTATGTCGATCCCATCGGATACGAGCAGGTCCGCGTAGCCGTCGAGTCGCGTCGCAAAGAGGGCGAAGCCTTCATGACGCGGGTCGAGGGCGTGCTGCGCGACGGCCTCAAAGAAGCCGGCATCACCGGCCGCGTCGAAAGCCGCGTCAAGCGCATCTACAGCATCCACAAGAAATTGCTGCGCCAACGCATCAGCGTCGACCAGGTCTACGACCTCTACGCCATGCGCGTCATCACCAACTCCGTGCAGGATTGCTACGCCGTTCTCGGCATCATCCACAACCTCTGGCGTCCCGTGCCCGGCCGTATCAAGGACTTCATCGCCATGCCGCGGCCCAACCTCTACCAGTCGCTGCACACCTCCGTCATTACTGAAACCGGCGAGACCTTCGAAATCCAGATCCGCACCGACGAAATGCACAAGATGTGTGAGGAAGGCATCGCCGCCCACTGGAAATACAAAGATGGCCCTGTCTCCGCCGAGGACGAACAGCGCCTGGCCTGGCTCCGTCAGGTCGTCGAGTGGCAGCGCGACGTTTCCGATCCCAACGAATTTCTATCCACCCTGAAAGTGGACCTCTATCCGGAAGAGGTTTACACCTTCACGCCCAAGGGCAAGGTACTGGTTCTGCCGCGCGAGTCCACGCCCATCGACTTCGCTTATTCCATTCACACCGAGGTGGGCCACAGCTGCACCGGCGCTAAGGTCAACGGACGCATGGTTCCCCTGCGCCACAAGCTCCATTCTGGCGACATCGTCGAGGTCATCACCCAGCCCGGCCACAAGCCCAGCCGCGACTGGCTCGCCGTAGTCAAGTCCTCCCGCGCGCGCAACAAGATCAAACACTGGCTCAACGTCCACCAGCGCGAGCGCGCCATTGAAATCGGAAAAAAGCTGATCGAAAAAGAAGCGCGCAAATACCGCATCTCGCTGAAGGAAATCAAGGAAGCCGACCTGCAAAGAGCGGCCAGCGAATACGGACTTGGCCGTCCCGACGACCTGATGGCCGGCATCGGCTACGGCAAATATTCCGCTCGCCAGGTGCTGGCAAAATTCGCGCCCGCCGGCGCTGAACCGATGTCAGACAATGAGGAGCAGAGCGCATCGCAAGGCTTCACCAGCGGCATATCGAGCGTTGTGCGCCGCGTCTTTGGCGGCGACACGAACGCCATCGTCGTCCGGGGCTCCGGCGACCTGCTCGTCTATCGCGCCCGCTGTTGCAACCCGATCCGCGGCGAGGCTATCGTCGGTTACGTCACCCGCGGCAAGGGCGTAGCCGTCCACTCCATCAGCTGTCCGAACGTCACCAATCTTCTCTACGAACCCGACCGCCGCATCGACGTGCTGTGGGCCGGCGACAAAGACGGCCAGCCCGTTTCCTATCCCGTAAAACTCACGCTGCTCTGTGACGACCGCTTCGGCATGTTAAAACAAATCACCGCCGTCATCAGCGATACCAAAACCAACATCCGCAGCATGGAGTCCCGCAGCCAGAACGGCCAAGCCAGCATCGACGTAGTCCTCGACATCGCCGACCTGAAACACCTCCAGAAAATCATCGACGGAGTCCGCCAGATTCCCGGCGTCCACGACGTACAAAGGTTGCAGAAGATCTAGCGCGAAACCGCAGTATGAGTTAGGCTGTTTCCCTGCTCAAGAAGCAGATTTCGATTCAATATTCAAGGAGACTGGAAATGAAAAACCTTGTCCTGAAAAGCGTCGTCCGGGCATCTCTGCTACTTCTACTGCTAAGTGCGTTGGGCTGGGCCGCAGAGGACGTGGTCAGTGCCGTCCACGGGACCGTTACGAAGTTGGATTCCGCCACCAAGACAATTGTCGTCAAGACAAAGGATGGCACCGAGCATACCGTTAAGTTCGTCGACAAAACCAGTGTCCATGGTGTCAAAGCAGGTGTCCATGAAACAGCCATGGGCACCAAAGACACCTTTCACGGACTCAAGGAAGGCTCCGAGGTAGTGGCGCACTACACCGAAAAGGGCGCTGAAAAGACAGCAGTCGAGGTCGATGACGTCGGCAAGGATGGTCTCAAATCGATGGACGGAGCCATTACCCATATCGATCGCGCCGGCAAGACCGTGGCCGTCAAAACTGCGGACGGTACAGAGGAAACATTTAAGCTGTCCGGCCACGCAGCGGACGACGCTGGCAAGGACATCGCAAAGGGGACCGAGAAAACCACCAAGGTAACGGTCTACTACACCGAAGAAGCCGGCAAGAAAACGGCCCACTTCTTCGAGAAACTCTAGCGCGGCGTTCTTCTACCGGAGCCACTCGTAACTTACGAACGCCAGCTGCTCGCCGTCTGGGGACTAGCAGGGGATTTGACCTGTCCGCCGAGTCGTGCCCTAAGTCTAAGATTCCAATAGGTCGAGAGGGACGGCGCTCGATCGGCAACCACCAGCGAGCCCAGAATCCGGTATCATAGAAACACATTCTTTCCGGAGGGGCAATGGCAGTTCCCGTATCCCAGATGTGGACAGTGGCCTCCTACGTTCTGCGCCAGAAGCTGGCCGGACGCAAGCGCTATCCGCTTGTGCTCATGCTCGAGCCGCTGTTCCGCTGCAACCTGGCCTGTGCCGGATGCGGCAAGATCCAGTACCCCGCCCACATTCTGAAAACGGATCTCTCCCCGGAAGACTGCTTCAAGGCGGTCGATGAGTGCGGAGCGCCCATGGTCTCGATCCCCGGAGGCGAGCCGCTGATGCATCCGCAGATCGCCGAAATTGTCGAGGGTTTAGTTGCGCGCAAGAAATATATCTATCTGTGCACCAACGCGCTGTTGCTGAAAGAAAAGTTGCACCTGTTCCAGCCCAGCAAGTATTTGAGCTTCTCGGTTCACATGGACGGACAGAAAGAGCACCACGATTTTTCCGTGTGCCGCGAAGGCGGATACGAACTCGCTCTCGACGGCATCCGTGCGGCCGTCGAAGCCGGCTTCCGCGTGACCACCAACACCACTCTGTTCGATGGCGCCGATCCCAACAGCGTGCGCAAATTCTTCGACGAGATGATGGACGTGGGCGTCGAGAGCATGATGGTTTCGCCCGGATATTCCTACGATAAGGCGCCCGACCAGAAGCACTTCATGGGACGCGCGCGCACACGGCGCCTCTTCCGCGCCATGCTTTCGAATCGCAAGAAGA
>Ga0074044_10000341_pt1 | contig 46413 bp, 46 predicted proteins | sample BogForMeECP23OM1_FD_94443 | JGI IMG/M metagenome (GOLD analysis project Ga0074044, IMG submission 94443) | Bog forest soil microbial communities from Calvert Island, British Columbia, Canada - Bog Forest MetaG ECP23OM1 | ecosystem: Environmental > Terrestrial > Soil > Wetlands ...
AATAACAGTTATCTGCGGCGGCAGCTTCGGCGCCGGCAACTACGCCATGTGCGGCAAAGCCTACGACCCGCGCTTCATGTTCGCGTGGCCCACCGCCAAGTTCGCAGTAATGAGCGGCGACGCCGCCGCCAATACGCTAGCCGAAATCAAGCTCAAGCAACTCGAGCGCGAAGGCAAAAAAGTCGACGAAAAAGCCCGCAAAGAAATGCTCGAAAGCGTCAAAGCCACCTACGAACATCAAACCGACCCGCGCTACGCCGCCGCCCGCCTCTGGGTCGACGCCATCATCGATCCCGCCCACACGCGCGACGCTTTGATCACCGCTCTCGGAGCCGCCGCCCTGAATCCCGAAATCCGCGAATTCAAAACCGGAGTCCTGCAAACTTGACCGTTTCGCGAAGATCTTGGTTTTTTTTCATTTGCTCGAGCATTGCACCGATTTCTGTAGCAATCGTCCGCTACCGGTGGTTGAGCGCTGAAGCTGGGGCGAAGGCGACTGGGGGGTTTCTGCTCGATTTCCACCCAGCGAATGTCTTTACGGGAATGGTTTTGTTCGGTGTCGCCAGCTTTGTTGCTGCACTGATATCCATACTTCTTGATTTCACTCGTAGTCGGTAGGAGCGCATGGGAGAACGGGTCAAGTTGATCGAGTGTCCAAGAGACGCATGGCAAGGGCTGCCGGAACTTATTCCGGCAGAATATAAGGCCGTCTACCTGAAACAACTTGTGCTTGCTGGATTCAAGCACATCGACGCGGTCAGTTTCGTTTCGCCGAAACACGTCAAACAGATGGCGGACAGCGAAGAAGTCATGGCCAAACTCAACGCTTCCCTACCCGACGGCGTTGAGCACCCGGAAATCATTGGCATCGTCGTGAACGAAAAGGGCTTGGAGCGCGCGCTCGCGACGCCCGGCGTAACCACGATTGGCTATCCCTATTCAATCTCCGCCTATTTTCGCCGGGCGAATGCGAACATGACGAAAAACGAATCCCGCTTGCTCGTCGAGAAACTACGCAAAGAAACGCTCGCCGCCAAAAAAGACCTCGTTGTTTACATTTCGATGGCCTTTGGCAACCCGTACGACGAGCCCTGGGGAGCGGAGATAGTCACGGATGCGCTCGACTGGCTGAAAGGCATTCGGGTGCGCACCGTGTCCCTCGCGGATACCGTTGGCACCGCTTCGCCGGAATTAGTTGGCGGACTCTATCGCGAGATTAAAGACTATGTAGCTGGCATCGAGCTTGGCGTGCACCTGCACAGCCGTCCCGAGGATGCCGAAGCGAAAATCCTCGCGGCCTACGAAGCAGGCTGCCGCCGCTTCGACAGCGCGCTAACGGGCCTAGGCGGCTGTCCCTTCGCCGGAGACAATCTTGTCGGCAACATCGCCACGGAAGACGTTCTGGCCGCGCTAAAGAAAGCCGGCGCCGATCCCGGAATGGATTCCTCGCGGCTCGGAACGCTGCTCGCGATGACCAACGAGATTCGCGCCAAGTATGCACATGCCCCTCTTGTGAATTAGAATCCTTCCAGTGGGCGGGCCCACCTTGAGGGGCGCAGTATGCTGCGCCCCACGACCCGGACGTCAGCCTGCGGACGTTTTTTTGGCAGTTCCAGACATCGTGCGTTTCGCAGCAGGCTTGGAGATAGCTAGATGGAGCGTCAAAATGTTTGAAACTCTGACACTCGAGTTTACCGGCCAACTCGCGACGCTGACACTCAACCGGCCCGAGAAACGCAACGCCATCAATTCCAAGATGGTCTCCGATATCCAATCCGCGCTCGACGAGATTGAGAACAGCCGCACGAGAGTCGCAATCATTACCGGCGCAGGCAAGTCGTTCTGTGCCGGGATGGACTTGGAAATGCTCTCCGACATTGCCAGCCAATCTTCCGCGGAAAATATGGACGACTCTCGCCGCATGGGGAAAATGTTCCGCCGCATTTGGGGTTTTTCGAAGCCGCTGATCGCCGCCGTGAACGGCGCTGCACTTGCCGGGGGCTGCGGCATTGCTACGTTGTGCGATTTCACTCTCACGGTGCCTGAGGCCAAGTTCGGCTACACCGAAGTGAAGATCGGGTTCTTGCCTGCCATCGTTTCCGTTTTTCTGACGCGGCAAATCGGCGACAAGCAAGCACGCAACCTGTTGTTGACTGGCCGCCTTGTGGAAGCGGCGGAAGCCTTGAGCCTGGGACTCGTCACCGAAATCGTCCCAAGAGAGCGGCTCCTCCCGCGCGCCCACGAGCTGGCCGACGTGCTGATTGCTGCCAGCCCCGTAAGCCTCACACGCGCGAAGCGATTGCTCACTTCCGCAGCTGCGGCAAGCGTTGACGCCGATTTGGAGCGCGCCATTCTGGAAAACGCGCGCATCCGCTGCACCGCCGATTTCAAGGAAGGGCTCGCCTCGTTTCTCGAAAAACGCAAACCCGTTTGGAGCACGGACGTGGAATGATCCACGCTGGCAGGCGCCTCGATTCACAGGACAGGACATGAAATGATCGAATACCACGATGCGACAGTACGGGTGCGCTACGCCGAAACCGATCAGATGGGCGTGGTCTACCACGCCAACTATCTGGTGTGGTTCGAGGTTGGCCGCGTCGAGTTGATCCGCGCGCTGGGCATGGAGTACACGCGCATGGAAAAAGAAGACGATTGCCACATCGTCGTGGCCGACGCCCATTGCCGGTATCTCCTGTCCGCAAAATATGATGAAGTGCTGCGTATTCGCACGCGCATCGCGGAATCGCGCAACCGCATCGTCAAGTTTTCCTACGAAGTGATTCGCGATGCCGACGGCAAAGTGCTTGCCACGGGCGAAACCACCCACATCATCTGCGGAAGTAATGGCCGGCCGAGATTGCTGCCGTCAAAATATCGCAGCGTTTTTAAATCCGTCGTGGCGCCGCAGCCCGATCGGAGAGAGGCATGAGCGTTCTCCCGAACATTGCGCCGGACATTTCGCTGAACGGCAACGATCTCACATTCGACCAGCTTTATCGCGTGGCGCTGCACGGCGACGCCGTGATTCTTTCCGCCGCTGCCATCGAACGGATGAAAAGTTCCCGCGCCGTGGTTGACCAACTCGTCGCTTCAGGAGCGACCGCCTACGGCATCAACACGGGATTCGGAAAGCTAGCCTCGGTGCGCATTTCGCCCGAACAAGTGCGAACCCTGCAAGTGAATCTGGTGCGTTCTCATTGTTGCGGCGTCGGCGCGCCGCTCGGCGAAGCCGAAACGCGGGCGATGATGCTCCTGCGCGCGAATGCCCTCGCCAAGGGGTTGAGCGGTGTCCGGCCGCTGATCGTGGAGACGCTCTGCGCGATGCTGAACGCAAAAGTGCATCCGGTCATTCCCTCGCAAGGCTCCGTCGGTGCCTCAGGCGATCTCGCCCCTCTGGCGCATCTCGCCGTCGTGGTCATTGGCGAAGGCCGCGCCGCCTACAAAGGCGAACTTCTTGAAGGCCCCGAGGCGATGCGTCGTGCGGGTATCAAGCCAGTCGCGCTGGAAGCCAAGGAAGGTCTTTCCCTACTAAACGGTACGCAGGGAATGCTTGCGCTGCTAAGTCTGGCGCTGCGCGAAGCGGACATTCTCATCGACAGCGCCGATGTTGCTGCGGCACTGTCGCTCGATGCGCTGCGTGGGAGCCCGGGCGCGTTTGACGCGCGCATCATGCATGCCCGGGCGTATACCGGCGCCGCGACGACCGCGCGGAACCTCGCGCACCTGAATGAAGGCAGCCAAATCCGTGAGTCCCACCGTTCTCCGGAGAAAGACCCGCGCGTGCAGGATGCCTACAGCGTGCGCTGCACTCCGCAAGTGCATGGCGCGGTTCGCGATTCGCTCGCGCAGGCTCGCGAGATGGCAGCCGTCGAACTGAACAGCGCAACGGATAATCCGCTCGTCTTTGTTAAAGAAAACGGTGGCGGCGACATCGTCAGCGGCGGAAATTTTCATGGCCAGCCTCTGGCGATGGCCGCAGACCAAGTCGCGATAGCGCTGGCCACTCTTGGCGGCATTTCCGAGCGCCGCATCGAACAGATGACCAATCCCCTCACAAGCATGCTTCCGGCGTTTCTCACTCCCGAGCCAGGGCTGAATTCCGGCTTCATGATCGCGCAAGTCACCGCGGCCGCCCTCACCAGTGAGAACAAAGCCCTGGCTGTGCCGCATTCCGTCGATTCCATCTCCACCTCGGGCAATCAGGAAGACTACGTCTCAATGGGCATGAGCGGGGCGCGACGGCTCGCAAGGATGCTCGAGAATTTGCGCCACACCATCGCGATCGAACTGCTCTGCGCGTGCCAAGGCATCGACCTGCTCACACCCCTAAAAACAGGAGCGCAGGCAACAAAGGCCTATGAAACTGTGCGCTCGAAGTCGGCGAAAGTGACGAACGACCGGCCTCTGGCTGATGAGATTGAATCGGTTTCGAACCTGCTGGCTACTGGAGCATTGTCCAGTCTTCTGCACTGAGTAGCTCACCTACTAGCGTTAGTTGTGATGAATTCCAGATTGTGGGAACACCCGATCAATTTAGGGCTTGGCAGAGAGCGCTTTCTTTAGCTCGGGGCCGATGCGCTCCAGGATCGATTCTGCCAGCTCCTCGCCGACAAATTTCTGGATGACGGAGCCGTCGCGGCCAAGCAGCACGTACGTTGGCAGAGCGTTCACTCCGAATTGACGCTGCAGGCTGCTGTCGCCGTCAAGGCGCTGGGGCCAACTCATATTGTGACTGGCCACGAAGGCGCGCCACGCGTCCTCGTCGTCGTCCTCGCTAATGCTGACGACCACGAAATCGCCGCTTCCATAGACTGCCTGAAGCCGCTTGATGTTCTGCAAGGCGCTGCGGCAAGGGCCGCACCACGAAGCCCAGAAGTCTAGCAGTACGACCTTGCCGCGAAATTCAGGGAACGGACCTCCCGCAGATGGCGAACTCTGACCCTCGGAACCGAGAGCTGCCAGTTTGACAAGCGGGGAATCAGCCGCGTACACGCCACGAGGCATGTTGTCGTCGTCGAGAACCTTGAAGGTTTTAACCGCAGGCTTGGCGTCTGTTTGTTTTTTTGAGCGGGCTACCCGCGCCATGTCGGCGAGAGACATTGGCTGGTCGGCGGAGTCGGAGCTGGCCTGTTGCTGTGGCGCTGGGGATTGCGTGGCGCTCTTGGGCGCAGGTTGTTGCGTGGCGTTTTGGGCGGGGTCCTGCGCTTGGGCGGGCTTGTAGCTAGCCCAGCACAGTGCCGCTGCCGCCATTGGAATGAGCCATTTTCGCATGCTGGTTCCCCCAAGAACTCTTGGGCCCAGCCTTTAGGTTAGAAACCTGCTTTGCGGGGACCAATGGTACTTCCGTTCCAATATGCTCAGGTGGTTAGCGAAGACCTGAATTCGTGCTAGCACAAGGGAGCAGCCTCGAAGTTAGCTCCCTGCCGAAACGAATTCAGCGTGCTGTGCGCCTACGAAAGAAGGGCGGCTTTGTTGATATCACGTGCCTCGAGGATTTGTTTCGGGTAACCGTCTTGGGCGACTCGAATCATGGCGCGGCCGAGCAGTTCGGTGGTAGTGACGTACTGAGGGAATAACGCTCTCAGGATGGGGAGGATTGGCTTCAGGAGAATGTAGAGGACGCGGTAGCTGGCCGTTTTTGACTGAACGCCGTGGAGAGGCTGGATGAAGCCAGGACGGAACATGTACGCGGCTTTGAAAGGCAGGCGGAGTAGAGCGTTTTCGGTTTTGCCTTTGACGCGCGCCCACATCGTCCGGCCTTTCTCCGTGCTGTCGGTTCCGGCGCCAGAAACGTAAATGAAGGTCATGGCAGGATTGGGCCGGACCAAAGTTTGGGCGGCGGCCATGGTCATGTCATAGATCGCGCGGGAATAGCTCTCCTCAGTCATGCCAGCGGAGGAAGGCCCCGCGCAGTAGAAACACGCGTCATAACCGGCGAGTTGGGATTCCACGCCGCTGAAATCGAAAAAATCTCCGTGGACTAGCTCCGTGAGCTTGGCTTTCTGCTGTCCCGTTGTGCTGCGCACGATGGAGAGCACTTGCTCAACGCCCGGTTCGAGAAGGCATTCGCGCAAAACTCCTTGTCCAACCATGCCGCTAGCTCCGAAGAGTACGACTCTCACTTGTCTGCCTCCGTTTCGGAGGCATGCATAATTCGAGGCCAGGAGAAAAATTCATCGAGGGAGGCAGCAACTTGCTCGTTGGCCAGGGGATCCGTGTGAGCAAAGAAAACAGACGCGTCCGGCTGCCTGGTATTGTTGGCGGGTGTCCAATAGAAATTGCCTTCGCCGTCCGTGGCGAAGCAAAAGCCCTTTCCCAAGCCCTGGGCGCGCAAATCCAAGGCATATTTCTGGCTCTCAAGGTCGAGTGGAAGGAAGGCTTCGATCCATTCCGCTGGGTTCTGGGGCTCCATCGGATTTTCGGGGTTAGGCGCCGGGCGGCGAATTTCAATTTGCTCGGCAAGGATGGTTTGGTGATCCTCGTAGAGGGCGATGAGACGCTGTGGAAGGAACGCGGCGATTCCCTGCTCGACTTCCGATGGATTGGGATGGATAAGTCGGCTTCGGAAGGAATCCCGCGCCGCCTGGACCTGCTCGGGAGTGAGACGATTGCGCAGTTGATGGACAAGCCGGCGGGTCGCAACAACGGCGACAAAAACCACGAATGCCGCAACGAGAGGGCCGAATGCCTCAACAAGGAGCGTCTGCATCAGGTGATGATACTAGAAGAGGGAGGAGTGAGTAGTGGATGGTGAGCAGTGAGCGTCATGCGGTAATGCGCAGCCCATCGGGCACCTTGGTTCGGCTACTTCCAGTCCACAATCTGGTCATAGTCGACAGAATCGCCCCTTCCAGCAGGAGATTGCCCGAGGAATGGTTTCACGGTGCGTGTCCTAAGGTCGCCGATCATCAAGTCTGCCGCGTGGGTGTCATCGTAGACGCTGAAATCCGCGAATAGAACCGTTTGGCCATCCGGCGAAAATATGGGCCTTATCGAGAGCGCGTGTTTGGATAGTTTGAATGCCGTCTTCATATCAGGGGAAACTACGTAAATATCTCCCTCGCTACCGGGAAAATCGCACTTTAGCCGTCCCGAGTCGAAGACCAACAGATTGTCTTTGGGAGACCAGAAAAATTCATTGATATCTGGATCGCCGAGACGCTTGAGGCTAGCCTTGGCTGGAATCTTGGAATGAGCCGGCAGTATCCAGAGAGACACGCTTGGAGGTCCACAGTCAGGTTCATCGTCTGCCGAGTCAGGGGCTTCGTCTTCCAGTAAGAACGCGATTTGGGACTCGTCGGCAGAATACGAGACTCTCTCAATGAAAGTCTTAGAGGAAAAGAGAGTCTCGGTCTTGCCGCTCTCAACGTCGGTCTTCTCCAGCGCTCCTCGTCCGCCTGCGACACTGGCGTGGAGGATGAAATTCCCGTCTTTCGAGAAGCTGATGCCTCGGTAAGTTGGCCCGAGGACACGAGGGGACCCGGACGGAGGATAAGTAATGAGGTGAAGGAATCTTCCCTTGTCAGGAATCGTTTTCGAATAGGCAACAGCATCTTGCTTTGGCGACCACGTGATATCGCGCACGTCCTGGGCGGGAGCGTTCACCAATGTGGATGTCTTGGCAGTTCGGAGAACGAACACCTTAATCCCCTTCGGGTCCGCATAAACCACCAAATCGCTTTCGGGCGACAGCGCCGCGGCGCTTACTTCCTCCGCGATTTTTCTCCGGTTCGCGCCGCTGGATTCCATCACGTATAACGTGGTGTCACGCATGACCAGCATATGCTCGATGTGCGCGGTGCGCACTTGTCCGGGCATTCCGAAAAGAAACGCGGCGACAGTAAAGAAGAGCACGAAAAGAGTTCCCGGTATGTTCTTCATGTTAATACCTCGGACGCTCTAATTGTAACGTTCACCTGGACTCGTATTTTTCAGAAGTCGGACAAACAGCGCTTATGAGTCACCGGCATCCATTGGACTTTGAAAAAAATCGTTCTAAAGACCTGTTACAACGACAGCGGACGGGGCAAGGTCATGCGAGGGCGGAGCGGAGAAATGATAGGACGCGGTAGCCAGCGATGTAGCTGAACGGCGGGAGCTCGAGGGAGTAGTGGCCGCAGTGGAGTTCGAGACTGCGGGGGTGGGCGCCGTTGCGGCGGAGGGCCTCTAGCATTTGGCGGCTCAGCTCCGGAAGCATCGTAGGGTCGTATTTGCCGTAGACGAGGAAGGACTTCGTGGCGGCGCCCATCCCGCGCTCGACATAAGGGATGGGGCTGATGGGAGCCCAGTAGTCGCGCAGTTCGTCGACCGTGACGTAGTCGCGAAGGCCTTCCCAGACGTGGTTGGTCGTCATACCCTGGCTGACAACGTCGGCGTAATAGGTAGAAAAATGGAAGAACCCGCCGGCTTTAATGGCTGCGTCGTGCATAAGCGTAATGTATCCCACGGAGGAGCCCAGGCTGGTGCCGAGAATGCCAAGCCGGCTGTGACCCTGCTGCTCCAGCCACCGGAGACACCGACGAGCGTCATGGACAGCTTGGCGGTTCGCTTGAAGCGTGAGGCCGATATTTGGGCCACAAACCTGGTCGGCACGTTCGTGGCCTTTAGCCATGCGGCGGTCGTGATAAGGCATGCTCATTTTTAGCGCGGTAATGCCGATGCGTTGCAGCCATTCGCACAAGCCGCGCTGGCCGTGCCACTTCGCGTTCCAGTTCGGAAGCACCAGGACGGCAGGGGATGTTTTGCGCAGACCATTTGAGTTTGAGGAGGATTTGGTGGGGAAAAGTTGAGCGTGGACGGTGTTGTTCTCGGGCCATGGGGATTCGATGGAACTCGTGAAGGTCAGGACATTTTCGCCATCGAGGGCGTAATCGTCGGCAGCGGTGGTGGCAAACCATTCCTGGCTGTTCTCTATCGCGTTTTTAGCGTATTGGTGGACGAACTCGCCGGGATTGGGGTCGGCAGGATCGCCACCGATGTGCTCCAGGCCCCAATCGAAGGGTTGGACGCGGCGATTGTCGTCGGTCGTCCAGCGGCGGTGCTCGTAGCGGCGGATTTTGCGTTCAAACCAGTGCATGGAAAAAGCTGACAGCTAACAGTTTACAGTCGACAGCCGAAGAAACAAACAACCGTACACGCTCAACGCCGAGACGGAGTTCAGCCGCGCTCGAAAGCCCTTTGGAGTGCGGCAGCTCTGCTGCCGCTTTTCTCCGCCACACGCGCATCTCTTTATTGTCCAGTCTCGACAGATGTTAGGAATGGAGCACGCAGCCGGGCGGCGTTTGTTGAGGCCGCTAGGTAGGTATGGGAGAGTGTTAAGTGTGGCCGAAAAGCGGCCCACTAAACCGTGGTCATCGCCTACTTTTTTCTACTCGGAATCGTGATTGGCAGCTTCTTGAATGTGTGCATCACGCGCATTCCGGAAGAACAGTCTATTGTTTCGCCAGGCTCGCGATGTCCCCGCTGCATGACGCCGATCAAGCCTTACGACAATGTGCCGGTCTTTGCGTGGCTGTGGCTGCGGGGTAAATGCCGGACTTGCGGGCTGCCCATTTCTCCGATGTATCCGCTGGTGGAGTTAGTTACAGGACTTTTGTTCGTGGGTTGCTACCTCGAATTTGGGATCACGCAGGCCACCGTGAAGTGGCTATTCTTCATTTGTTTGATCATCATTTTGACGGTGACCGATTTGCGCGTGCGGCTTCTGCCCGACGTGATTACCTGGCCAGGATTTGCCGCTGGAGTGCTTTTCTCAGCCTTTGTGCCACCGAATGACGGTGCCGCTTTTCTGCTCTGTTTGCGGCTTTTCCATTGGGTGCCTCCAGAGCGAGCTTTAGGGGTGATCGAAGCGCTCTTGGGCGCGGCGTTTGGCAGCCTAATGCTTTGGGGAGCCGCAGCCCTCTATAAGTTGGTGCGCGGGCGCGAGGGAATGGGCATGGGCGACGTCAAGATGATGGCCATGGCGGGAGCGTTTCTCGGAATCAGAAATGCCTTCCTTATGATTTTGCTCGGCACACTGCTCGGAAGCATTTTGGGGATCGCGGTGATAGCTACGATGTATGCGGGCGGAGCGGGCCGGCGGCTTGCGGAGCGCGCCAGCCGGCGAGGGCTCGGTACAGTGAACCAGATTCGCTGGCTGATTGCCAGCCAGTATCAGCTTCCGTTGGGAACTTTCTTGGGGATAGCGGCGCTGGTCGTGGTGTTTGTGTTTTCTTCCTTCTCGATGGATCTCGCGCCAAGGTTGCGCTGAGTATCCTTCCGATGCGAGGCCGGTTCAGGCTATGACGTTTGCAACATTCCAAGCCGAGACGACGCAGCACGTATGGGAAATCGCCGCCGGCATGGCGGTGGGTATCCTCGCCGTAGTGGGCATCCTCTTTTTTCTCCTGCGCCGTTTTTATCAGAGCACGCAAGAATCTCATCAGGCGGACGTTATGATGACGCCTCCGCGTACGGAAAACCCTTCCGCGTTCATGGCCGCTTCGATGCAAGGAGTGATCCGTCAACTTCGCGACCAGGAGAAAGAGCTCGAAAGGCTGCACAAGATTGAAAGAGAGCGCGCGGAACATACGGAACGATTGAGCGAAGAAGTAACGCGCAACATGCCCGCTGGCCTGGTCGTGGTGAATGCGACGGGGATTATCTCCAGCGCGAACCCAGCCGCGGAACAGGTATTGGGAATTCAGACGCTGGGATTCCGGCGGTACAGCGAGGTGCTGGGCGAAAAGTCGGAACTCACTCGGCTCGTTGGGGAATGCTTGACGAAAGGAAGCATTTTCCGGAGAGAGCAGGTGCAGCATGAGGCGCCCGGGGGCGACTCGAGGCTACTTGGAGTGACGATCTCTCCGATCCGGCGCGGCGCGGAGAAAATTAATGGAGCCATCTGTTTGCTGACCGATTTGACGGAGCTGGCGGCGCTGCAGCAGCAGATTCAGCTGAAAGAAAGTTTGGCGGCGGTGGGTGAATTGTCCGCCGGTATCGCCCACGAATTTAAGAATGCTCTCGCGACAATTTCCGGTTATGCGCAGATGATCAGCGCGGAGGCGGGCGCGGGAGAAGTGGCGGACTCGGCCGAGAGGATTCTCGAGCAGACCCGGAATATTACGCACGTTGTAACGGAGTTTTTGAAATATGCGCGCCCTCTGGAAATTTCCAGCGAACCGGTGGCGCTCGATGGCGTGGTGGAGCGAGTGGTGTCCGAAGTGGCGGAGGCCATGCCGCAGGTGCGGATTCGCTTTGAGGGGCCGATGGGAAGCGTAGCGGGAGATGAAGGCCTGCTGCGCCAAGCACTGCTGAATCTTGCCAGAAATGCGGCCGAAGCTTCCGTTGGCGCGGCGAACGGCGGACGAGTGCTTCTGCGCGGCGAACTGGTGCGGCACGAGGAAACGTACACGCAGCGCATCACCATCTTCGACAACGGTGCCGGAATTGCCGCCGCCAATTTGCCTAAGCTCTTCCGTCCGTTCTTCACGACCAAAGCAAAAGGTACGGGGCTGGGGTTGGCCGTGGTACAGAAAATCATTGTGCAGCATGGCGGCCGAGTGGAAGCCCGGAATCGAACGGAGGGCGGGGCGGCCTTTATAGTTACGCTACCCGCGTGCCGGAGCGTCCAGGAAGCGGTAGAATTGAAGAAGGACAGCATCTAACCAGTAGGCTGGGGAATCCAGCTCACCCCGGGAGAGGTGGGATTCTATGCGTGTCAACAATTGGCTGAAGGGTTTGTTGCTCTTGCCAGGCTTTTGCCTGGCCGTTATTCCTGCGCTTGCGCAGCAGCAACAGCAGGCGGCCCCGGCACAGCAGCAGTCCGGCGATCCGGTGGCCGACGCTGCGCGGAAAGCGCGCGAGCAGCAGAAGGCTACACCCAAGCCGAAAAAGGTCTATACCGACGACGACATAAAGCCCGCGGCTCCTGCAACCGACGCGGCAGCAGCACCGGCAGGAGGCGGGCCAGCCGCGGCAGCTAATGGACCAGACGGCGCGGCGAAGGGCGCAGGCGGCGGAGAAGACGCGGAAAAAACCTGGCGAAAGCGCTTCCAAGACCAGCGCGACAAAATTTCGGCGGCGGAGAAAGAATTGGACATACTGCAACGCGAATCCGATAAGGCCCAAGTGCAATATTACAATGACCCGACGAAGGCGATGAACGAGCAATTGACGCGCAAGGACATCAACGATAAGAACGCCAAAATCGACCAGAAAAAGCAGGAGATCGCCAACCTGAAGCAGCAGCTCGAGGATATGGAAGACGAGTTGCGGAAGTCTGGCGGCGACCCGGGCTGGGCGCGGTAGCAGATTGGAACACACATGCGGGCACTCAGATGGGCGTTCTGCATCGTCTTGCCCTGTTTGGCTGCCACCACCGGAGCGTCCGCGCAACAGCGGATGACCGATCAACTGTTCGGCATTTCCTACGATCCGAAGAAGGTACATTTCGAGAGAATGCCGCCCGTGCTGGCTGAAAAATGTCCGCGTCTGCAGGACAGGTACGTGGCAGCTTGGGTCTATGGCCACCTCAAAACGGCCGATTCCGAGTATTTCCTGATCTCCGGTTTAATGGAATTCCAGGAAGACAAACCCGGGGGCGCCCACACCATTGCTCCAGAAGAAGGAGATGGTTTAATTGTGGCACTTCGGGGTTCGCAGTGTCTCGTGGACCAGGCAAGCTATTTCTTCGACCAGAGTATCAATCCGGCCAAAACCGCAACTCCAATCATGGTTCCAAAATCTGTTTTGACCGGAATCCTACAGGAATCGTTCAAGAGATACGTTATTGCCTTTGGGGGAAAACAAGAGTTTCTCAAGCGCGTAAAACCCAGCGCCGCATTGCCTTTCGTGCGAGAGCAGATTGAGATCTTCGAGAGGGAGCCCTAGGAGATTCCGTGTCCGATTAATTCCTTCCGTTGTGGCGTAGTTGTTGCTTCCCTTCTCTACACATCTGCCGTGCGTTCCCGCCGAGGTGTCCCTTGATTCATGGTAGAAACGAGAGAGATGGAACCTCTGCTCCTTGTCGAAGATAAGAACGAGCTGCGCGCCATGCTGAAGAAAGCGTTGGAGCGTGCGGGCTATACCGTGGACGAAGCTCCGGACGGAACCACGGCAATTCAAAAGGTGCGCGCGCGGCGCTACCTGATGGTGATCACCGATCTAAAAATGCCGGGAGCGTCCGGCCTGGACGTGCTTCGCGAATCGAAGCAAGCGGACGCGACTATCCCTGTGCTGCTGCTGACCGCGTTTGGATCGGTTGAAGAAGCCGTATCGGCGATGAAAGAAGGCGCGTTCGACTTTCTTCAGAAGCCGGTAGACCTGGACCACTTGAAATTGCTGGTGCAGCGCGCCGCTCGTCAGCAGGAGATGCAGCGGGAAAATTTGCTGCTGCGCGAGGAGTATACGGCGCGGTATGGATTTCCCCGGATTGTAGGCGAGCACGCAGCGATCCGGGAGATTAGCCAGCAAATTCAAAAAGTGTCGGCGACGGATTCGACCGTCTTGCTTCTGGGAGAAAGCGGGACGGGGAAAGAGCTGTTTGCGAGGGCCGTGCACCACCTCTCGCAGCGGCGCGAGCAGCCGTTTGTGGCGCTGAATTGCGCGGCGATTCCCGAAGGTCTGGTGGAGAACGAGTTGTTCGGGCATGAGCGCGGCGCGTTTACTGGCGCGGGCGCGCGCAAAGTGGGCAAACTCGATCTGGCGCACCGCGGAACGCTCTTTCTGGATGAAATCGGCGAGTTGCCGCTGGCCATTCAGGCAAAGCTTTTGCGCGTGCTGGAAGAACGGCGGTTCGATCGCGTCGGCGGCACGCAGACCGTGGAAGTGGATGTGCGCATCGTGGTGGCGACCAACCGAAACTTGCAGAAACTTGCCGAGGAAAAACTGTTTCGCGAGGATCTTTATTTCCGGATTTCGGCTGTGCCTATGACGATTCCTCCTTTGCGCGAGCGCGGCGACGACGTGCTGCTGCTTGCGGGACATTTCCTGGAGAAGTTTAGCCGCGAATTCAAGAAGCCCGGGCTCGAACTTTCCGAGGAAGCTAAGGAGCGGTTGGTGCACTATCGCTGGCCGGGAAATGTGCGCGAATTGCAGAACACAATGGAGCGGGCAGTGATTCTCACGGACGGTTTGAGCATTACCGCCGATGGCCTGCAGCTTCCTCCCACGAAACCGGATACGGACCAATTGCCGGCGGGGATGTTGCCGGAGCAATTCAGCTGGGAAGGAAGCCTGGAAGAAGTGACCGGGCGTGCGGTCGGGCATATCGAGCGCGTGCTGCTGGAAAGCACGCTGCGCGAGTGCAAGTGGAACAAGACGCGGGCTTCGGAGAAGCTGGGAGTGTCGCCAAAGACTTTGCTGGCGAAGCTGCGGAGCGCGGGGCTGGAGGAGTAGGGGACGCGGCCCGTGTTCCGAGGCCCGTAAAAAGCGGCTGCGTGCGGGAAAAGAAGTGGAGGAAGTGAAAGACGTAAAGGAAGTAGAGGATCGGAACCTTGACCCCGCTGCGACTGTTTCTTGTGGCGGGTGGTTAACAATAACTGGACCCCACCCCCGGGTTTTCTTGTAAGTGTTCATTCTGAAGCACTTGAAAGCGATTATTTTTATACGTTTACGGAAGTGTTGATTCTAAAGGGCTTGACTGGCCCAATTTGCACTAAAATTGTGCAAGTCATGTAAGTGTTGCGAATAAAAGGCTTAGGTCAATTGGGGAACACCGAAAAGCAAAAACGCCGGCAGGATGCCGGCGCTACGGGGAGAACCCATAAGATTACCCAGTCGCCACTATACGCTGGGAGACACTTTTTGTCAAGAGGAAAATCAAGGAGAGTTCCGAACCACTCATGGGCGGAGGGCTATGCGGGCACCGGGAACAGACAAGAAGTTCGCCGTTCGCGCCAGGCTTGGAAAAGCGGTTTGACAGCAACAAATGGGGCCTCTACACTGCGTTTATCGGAGTCCAGTACGTGACCATCAAACTTACGCCTGAACAAGAGCAGGTGATTCAGAACGCCATTAAGAGCGGGTTTGTCCGATCGGTGGAGGAGTTCATAGACACGGCGATTGCGTTGCTTCCCCAGGGCAGGGATCAGACCGATAGCTCTCGGCGGGCGGCTGTCCGTGGCATGGAAGAGTTCGGCGAAAAATATCATCTCAGCCTGGGAGAACCCATTACCCGCAAGTTGTTGCATGAAAGCCACCGCTACTGATGGCAGAGTTTGTCCTCGACGCGTCCGTCGCATTTTCCTGGTGCTTTCCCGGAGACCCGACCGAAGACACGCCCTACAGTCGTCGCATCTTGTCGAAACTCGCAACGGATGACGCCATCGTGCCCGAGATTTGGGCCTTCGAGATCGCGAATATTATTTTCGTTGCATTCCATAAGCGCAAGCGAATCAATCAGAAACAGATTGATGAGTATCTGATGCGTTTGAAGGCTTTGCCCATCCGCGTAGAATTCAATAGTCTTTGGGCGAATATTGCGTTGGAATCCGAAGCGCGAGAGTGGAGTTTGCCAGCTTATGATGCGGCCTATCTTGACTTAGCTCTGCGAAGAAGACTCCCCCTGGCGACGGCGGATGATGATCTGAGGAAGGTAGCACAGGCAGCGGGAGTAGTGGTGCTGTCGTAGGAGTAGAGAGTTCGTGCTCTGAAAATCTGCCGCCCGCCTACTTCTAAATCCGCGCGTGCAGCCGCTGTATTCAGCGCACGGCTCCTATCTTGGAGGGACTGATCCATGACGGTCTGCATCGGTCTAGTTTGTAATCATGCCAAGAATATTCTAATAGCTGCAGATACGCGGGCAAGTTACGGGGCTGTCACTTCAAACGATCAAGCCGCAAAGCTGTTCGATCTGCCAACTAAATACTTCGGCGCTGTGGCGGGAACGCTCGGCCAATGTGAGGACGTTATATCAGAGCTCTACCATCGAATGGCGCAACTCAACCAAGATGAGACGGCACCAGAGTTGGCACGCAAGTGCATTCTCGACAGCTACGATCAGATTTACAGCGTTCTGGCCGATGAGGCACTAAGAAATGACCCAAGAATTACGCTGGAGGAGTACAAGCACGACAAAAAGCTCTCCGCTAAAATGCGCCAGTACGCGCGGGAGGTTTTGAAAAACGTTGAAGTGGATGTGGATTTGGTCATAGCCGGTTTCTATAGGGGCCTTCCAGTGCAGTTTGTTGCCACTGGGGGGACCGAAGTCAAGATCACGACAGAAATAACTCCGGGGAACGCCGTAATCGGAAGTGGAGCAATCGCCGCATTGAATTGGCTGAATTACCGGAAGCAAAACTATGGCCTAGGACTTGCTCATTCAATTCTGCATCTGACCGAGGCGAAACAGTTCGCCGAGGTGGATCAAGCCGTCAGTTCTTGGCGCCAAATGGTATTGCTCTGGCCAAACGGGTTCACACCATTGGAAGGCGGCAATGAATTAATGCAATCGTGGTGGAATAAATATGGACTGCCATTGAGCGATGGGTTGGAGCAGGACGCTCATAACCAAGCGGCCAGCGCTGCCTTTGGTTTAGAAAAATCAAACGACGGATTCTATCACGCACCATCAGGGCGATGACTTCGTTTGCGGAGCTTGCGGACGTCACGCACGCTCAATTCCTCTACGATTATTTCAGCCGCCCTGTCCTCGACCCTCTTGCGCGCGGCTGAGCTCAGGTTGCGAATTATTTGATCGATGTTCAGTGGCATCGTTAAATTCCTTTCAAACGGCATGACATGGAATCCATATGATGTCAGATACATGTTCTCTGGCGGCGGAGTTGGAGATTCTGGTTGGGATTGGTGCGGGGGAGTGGGTGTTTTCTTAACGCAGAGTTCACGGAAGACATAGAGAAGAAAAAAGACTAGCGAGGGCGTTGGGCGGTGTGGAGGGCGACGGTGCCGAAGGTCCAGACTCTGTAGGCGACGGATTGGTAGCCTACGGCGGACATTAGAGAGGCGAGCTCGGTCGGGCGGAAGAAGCGGGAGACGGATTTGGGGAGGTAGGTGTAGGCGGTGGGATCGCCGGAGAGCCAGCCGCCGATGCGCGGTAGGACGGTGCGGAAGTACCAGCGGTAAAGATTTCCCAAGACATTGTCGGGTGGTTCGGTGAATTCCAAGATGGCGATGGTGCCGCCGGGCTTGAGGATGCGGTGGATTTCGCGGAGGCCGGCTTCGTAGTTGGCGAGATTGCGGAAGCCGAAAGCGGTGGTTGCCAGGTCAAACGAGGAATCGGCGAAAGGGAGACGGAGAGCATCGGCTTCGACGAACGGCAACGGCGGTGGCGTGGGAATTCCGGAGTGGCTGCGGCCCAGGATGCTTTTCGCGTGGGCGCGGACGAGCATGGTGTGGGCGAAATCGGCCCCGATGATGTGTGCTTTGCCGGAACTTCTGAGGGCCATAGAGAGATCGCCTGTGCCGCAGCAGAGATCGAGGACGAGCGCGTCTTCGCGCTGCAGGATGGAGCGCAGCCGCTTGGCGGTGCGGGCGCGCCAGAGGCGGTCGAGTTGCAGCGACAAGATATGGTTGAGCGCATCGTAGCTGGGGGCGATTTGCGTGAACATCTCGCGAACTTTGCGCGAGGCTTCAGCCTCAGTGTGGGTGCCTTCGGGCTGGGTGCCTGCTGCGGGTGCGGGTGAAACGACCTTAGCCACGGCGTTTTCCGCTGGGGTTGATGAAGTGCGGGGCGAAATGCAGGACGTGCTCGAGAGTCTCGAGGGGCACGTTGTCGTGGGACTGGGCTTTGCCGATGCGCGGCGCTAGAACAAAACGAAGTTTGCCGGCGCGCGTTTTTTTGTCGGAGTGCATGGCGGAGATCAGTTTTTTTGGCGGAACATTGGGCCACGGCGGAAGAGGACCCATGCGGCGAACTAGCGAAACGATGCGCGACACCTCGTCGGCAGGAGTGAGGCCGATTTCGTGGCCGAGTAAGGCGGCAGCCATCATGCCCCAGGCTACGGCTTCGCCGTGCTGATAGGTGCGATAATTTGTGATGGTTTCGAGCGCATGACCGAACGTATGGCCGAAATTCAGAATTTCGCGGAGGCCGGATTCGCGCTCGTCTCGGCTCACGACATGGGCTTTGATCTCGAGCGAACGAGGGATGATGTACGCCAGGGCGGCTGCATCGCGGCGCAGGACAGCATCGAAGTTCTTTTCCAGATAGGCGAAAAGTTTCGCGTCGGCGATGACACCGTACTTGATGACTTCGGCGAGGCCGCCGCGGTATTGGCGTTCCGGGAGCGGCTTCAACATTGCGGAATCCACGAGCACTAGGCGCGCAGGATAAAAAGTGCCGACGAGGTTCTTCCCTTCGGGGAGATTCACGCCGGTTTTTCCACCGACGGCGCTGTCTACTTGTGAGATCAGCGTGGTTGGGATTTGGACGAGAGCGACGCCGCGGAGGCAAGCTGAGGCCGCGAAACCGGCCACGTCGCCAACCACGCCGCCACCGACGGCGACGATCAACGAGCGGCGATCGATTCCGGCGCGGACGAGGGATCGCGATAGCTTTTCAACCGTTCGAAGATCTTTCGCGGATTCGGCATCATTCATTAGGTGCTTGGCGTGCGCTGCTTTCAAGCCAAGGCCACTGAGAACGCCCTTCCCTACCGCCCGCCAGACCTTGGGTGAGGAAACCAAATGGACGCGCGAGAATTTTCCCAACTTGCGGATTTCTTCGGCCGCCTGTCGGAGCACGCCTGCCCCGCAGACGATAGCGTAGCGGCCTGCCGACGAGTTAACTGGGATACGTATGTTTTTCATTCGGGATCAGCGCTGCGCAAGTTCACGACCCCACTTGTCAACTTCAGCGCCACAGGTTTGGCAAGTGCAACCGCCCCACATCGATTGGCGAAGAGACGTTGGTATTCGCACCTGCGGTAGGTGCATTCCGCATCTAGGGCAGTGCACTTGGCCTAGATTGATTCCCCAGCTGTTCTTGACGACGGTGCCGTAAACCACCAGCACCATTCCTAAGGCCAGCACGCCGATCGTCAGAAGAATAATCGTCATTCTAAATTTGCCTTGGTGCGCAGAAACTTGACCATTCTACAGCGTGCGAGAGCGCGGGTCACTTAGCCTGGAGTTGCTTGACGCTTTCGAGAAAAACGTGGCCGACGATGGCTAGCGTTTTGGGACTGATTTTGTCGAGCGAATCTTGCGGCGTGTGCCAATAGTAGACGTCGCCGTTGGGGCCGTTGTCGAGGTCGATCACATCGACCGAGGGGACGTGACGTTTCAAGAACGATTGGTGATCATCCTCGATGGGCGTCTCTTCATCGATGAAGATATTTCCATAGCCGAGGTTTTTGGCAACGCCCCAGACGAGATCGACGAGCGACTTGGTGGAATAGCTTTCGCGCTTGAAATGCGGGGTGCGCGTCCCGACGAGATCGGCCAGCAGGAACGCTTTTATTTTGGTGAGGTCGCCGCTATTGGCGAAGCGCGCAGCCATTTGGCGGCTGCCGTAGCAATTGTCGGGATCTTTCCATTCCGGGCGCACGGCTTCTTCGCCATCGAAGAACGCGATCCAGACGTTGTAGCGGCTGCGCTGGGAACAGAGCAGGCGGGCCAGTTCAAGCATTACACCGGTCGAGGAGCCGGCATCATCGGCACCGACGAAATTCTCGAGGCGCTTGGTGTCGTAATGCGTGCCGAGAAGAATAATGCCGGGCCGGTCTCCCGGAATTTTGACGAGAATGTTTTTCATGGGGATGCGCCCGGCGGGAGTATCCGAACTGAACGCATCCACTTCGGTGGTGCAGCCGTAGCTTTTTAGTTCCGAGAGGATGTAATCCTGCGTTTGCGCGAGAGCTGGCGAGCCGGCGGGACGAGGCCCGAACGAGACTTGCTTGGCAACGTGGGCGAAAGCGCGATTGCCGTCAAAGCCACCGGTTTTGTCAGGAGGCGGAGCTTCATCGGCCGGATTCTGCGTGGCCGCAGGTGGGGCGGTGGTAACGGCGCTCATAAAAGGCGCGTCCTTCGCGGCGGGTTGAGGGTTGTCCGCTTTCGTTTTGCATCCACTGAGACCGAGAAAAAGAGCGGACGTCCAAACTGCGGCGCAGAAAGTGTTTTTCGGCATGAAATTCATTTTCTAACGAGCCTCCTCGGCGGCGCGCTGCTTCTTCTTGCGCACCACCGCCCACGACACGCCGACACCCACAAAGTAGAGGGTGATCAGAACCAACATAAATAAGACCATGCTGAGGGCATCGGGCGAAGGCGTCAGCACAGCCGCGAGAAGGGTGATGACCAAGAGAGCGTAGCGGAAGTTCCTGATCAGAAACTGGGGCGTAACGATGCCGAAGAGCGACAGGAAGAAAATGAGGACTGGCAATTCGAACACCAGGCCAAGTCCGAGAAGGACTAGGAGAATCAGATCGAAATACTCGTCGATATTGATGAGCGGGACGACTGGGCCTTGAAAGCTGATCAAAAAGCGCAAAACGTACGGCAGCGAAATGAAGTAGCCAAAGGCGATGCCGGCAAGGAACAAGAAAACAGTGGAGAATAAAAACCCCGTAATGGCGCTGCGCTCGTGCTTATAAAGCGCGGGAGCAACGAATTGCCAGATTTGAAAGAGAATCCACGGGGAGGCGATGACAATTCCGATGTAAATGCTACAAGTGATGAGCAGCGTTACGTAGCCCGCGGGGTGAGAGTAGACGAGCTGCGGGTTGAGATGAGCATTGGCCAGAGCTTTGGTCATGGGCTTGACCATCAGATTGACGAAATGAGGGGCGATAACCCAGCCGATAGCGGCGCCAATTACAATGGAAGCAAGTGAGTTGATAATGCGTTTGCGCAGCTCGACCAGGTGCTCGAAAAACGTCATCTGAGCGCCGGGCTCTTCCTGGGTTGACACGATTGCGGAATCAGACTGGCTGCTGTTGGTCATGAGAGGGGTCGTGGGAAGGGTCATGAGAAGGCTGCGCGACTGAGACGGCGGGTGTTTCCTCCATTGGTTGGACAGGGTTTTCTGGAGCGGCCTCGCCATCGGACCGCGGCACAGATTCGGCAACCGGAGTGACGACAAGCGCTTCCGTCGCGCGAGAATCCGCGTCTAAGCTGGCTGAGGCGGTTTCGGTGCTGGCCTGTGTGGCCAGGGTGGCAGGCTGCTCGGCTGAGGCGGCCACGGCTTCAGCGGCTTTTTTGCGCTCTGCCTGAAGGGCCTGTCGCTCGATGTCGCGCATCTCCTGTTCAAAGGCGCTCTTGAAGTCGGTGGAGGCCTTGCGGAACTCGGCCATCAGCTTGCCGAGGCCGCGCGCCAGTTCAGGCAGTTTATGCGGCCCGAAAACAACTAGGACGACGATAAACAGAACCACCATATGGGTCATGCTGAGCATAGGGATAGGTAGCCGAAAGTTGGCCTGTTGGCATCATAGAAAGGGCGTCCCACGGTGTCAAACCACACTTTGGGGTGTGCTATAATCGAGTTTGCGTGGTCACGCGAGGCCAGGATGAAATCTGAACGCCGTGGGTTGGTACTAGTCGTTGCAGTCATCGTCATATCCGCAATCCTTGGGGGGATTTACGGTCCCAACGTTGGAGCCACTACTTCGTCGGCCGAGGACGAGCATACGGCTATACGGCAGTTCACGAATGTGCTGGACGTGGTGCAGGCGAACTACGCCGAGCCGGTCGATGTAGACAAGGTCGTCTATCAAGGCGCTATCCCCGGCATGCTTCGCGTGCTGGATCCCCACTCGAATTTCTTTGATGCCCGGCAATTTGCGCTGCTGCGGGAAGACCAGCGCGGAAAATATTATGGCGTCGGCATGGTCGTTGCGCCGCGCGAAAACCGGACGGTGGTGATGCAGCCCTATGTTGGCGCGCCCGCTTTCAATGCGGGTATCCGGCCTGGCGACGTGATCATGAAAGTGGACGACAAATCGACCGAGGGACTTACGACGACTGACGTTGCGGACATGCTGAAGGGCCCGAAGGGGACAGTCGTAAAGATTACGGTGAGCCGCGAAGGCTACGACCAGCAGCTTGTTTTTACCGTGACGCGGGACGAGATTCCGCGGCACTCCGTGGACATCGCCTTCATGCTCAAGCCTGGAGTTGGCTACATTCGCCTCTCGGGCTTCAACGAAACCACGGACCGTGAAATTGCCGAGGCCTTGAAGCAGCTGAATGCCTCGAGCCTGGATGGCTTGATTCTCGATATGCGCGGAAATCCCGGCGGACTGTTAAATGAAGCGGTAGCCGTCGGAGACATGTTCCTGGACAAGAACCAGCTGATCGTTTCGCACCATGGGCGGACATCACCGGAGCGGAGATATTTTGCTCTGCGCGGTAACCAGGGAGTGACGGTGCCACTGGTGATTCTGGTGAATGGAAATTCCGCGTCGGCGACGGAAATCGTGTCGGGCGCCGTGCAGGATCATGACCGCGGGTTGATTGTCGGCGAAACAACGTTTGGAAAAGGCTTGGTGCAGACCGTTCAGCCGCTCAGCGAGAACACCGGCTTGGCGCTGACTACAGCACGTTACTACACACCGAGCGGGCGCTTGATCCAACGAGATTACAAATCGATTTCGCTTTACGAATATCACTATGAGCGCAAGGTTCCAGAGCATCCGACGGAAGTGAAGCTCACGGATAGCGGGCGGCAGGTGACCGGAGGCGGAGGAATCACGCCGGATATCGTCGTGCCTTCGCCAAAGTTCACTCATTTCCAGGAGAATCTCTTCCGCGCCGATGTTTTTTATCCCCTCGAAGGCGGCGTAGGAGGCTTCACGCGGTTCTACATGGGCAGCAAACCGACGGTGACGCGGGATTTTGAAGTGGACGATAACGTGATGAGGAGCTTCCGCGAATATCTCGCCAAACATAACGTGCGGTACACCGAGCCGGATATGTCGGAAAACCTGGATTGGGTGAAACGGAAGATCCGGCAGGAAGTGCTGGTGTCAAACTTCGGCATGCAAGAAGGGTTCAAAGTTCAACTGGAAGCGGATCCCCAAGTGCAGAAGGCTGTGGAAGCCATTCCGCAGGCCCGAGCGCTTTATCAAAATGCGCGAAAGATCGTTGCACAACGCGCTGGCGGCAATCTCGATCAGCCGTGAAGCTGCAGCTTATTTGTCTTCGTAGGGGCACAGCGTGCTGTGCCCGCGCTTGGCAATAAATCAATTTCAACGCGCCATCCTAGCGTTGGCTCTTACATATACGCTCTGACGGTCCATGCCGTCTCGTTGTAAATTGCCCACTCCGCTTCAGTTGGCAAGCTTCGGAGCGTCTGCTAAGATTTTATTGCTGCTCGTGGGCGAGTAGCTCAGCTGGGAGAGCGCCTCGTTCGCAACGAGGAGGCCGGGGGTTCGAATCCCCTCTCGTCCACCAAAACTTCCATTAAACACTGACGATTTCGATGGTCGGCTCGGAAGGCTCGGGGACGGACGGTTGGCAATTTGGTCTTGGCTTGGCTAGGAGACGGCTTTTCCCGCGTAGATCGGGGAAGCGGCTGCTTGCCGTCACGGCATGTCTCGCAGCCGCTCCTGAACCTTTCTATCCAGCTCATCCATAAATGAGGGCGACTGGAGGTTCGTCCCGCGACCTTTGCAGCCTTCCCCGTAGAGCCGGCAGTTCTGTTCGCGGATTATCGCTACCGCTCGGTCGCAGGCCGCCTTGCCTTGCTCACAGGAACGGCTGAGATAGTATTGCTGCTGCTCCATCAGGTTCTTACGATCCGTGATCTGATCCGTCCTGAATTCCGATTCAACTCTAGCGTTTCGCTCTTCGGGAGTTTCGCTCAGTTCGACCGCCGCGATCGCGCCAACTAAGGCCGCCGTCATACCCGTCGCCAGCAGGAAGACTTGCAGCCGGGTTTTCCGGCTGTACCGTCTCTCCAGGTAGGAGTAAGAGTAAGGCAACATAATTTTTCCGCCGTGACGAGCGGCGTCGGCCTCATAGTTGGGGAGAGTATAGACCCTAGAATGGAGAATGCAATAAACAACGGAGTGGGTAGCCTCCGCACCTTTCCTCTTTTCCTGTGGGCATCGAAGCCCAACACTTGTGCGGCATGCTAGAACTCTACCTTTGTCCTGAATCCGAAAACGACAGCATGCTGTGGGCCTCCTCCCACATTGGCGTAGTACTGCACTACTGGCTGCAGGAGTAGCATGGGCAAAACGTCCAGCAGAGCATTGAACTCGACGCCCTGCTCGGTCTTCCAAGCAGGCATGCCGGGCGGCAGAAACTTTGAGCTTAGATCGTTTCGCACGTAGCCTAGCGACATGGTGTTGTGAATGCGTAGAGGCAGTGGTTCGTTGAAACGCAGTCCCGCCGTGAGCATAGTGTTGTTGCGGTTGACGTTCGCGGGACTCCAATCGTATGCAAACGTCGCGTCCAATCCTTTCCCCTCTTTCGGATCGAGGCGCCAGAGAGCTTGGCTCGCCATCCAGTACAAGAGGTAGTTGCCTGACCGCGGTGTCGCACTCGTTGGCGAGGTGAATTTTCCAGGATTGTAGGAGGCACCGAATTGATATAGGCCCGAATATCCCTTGCGGCTCTCGACGTCGTCAAAGGCTCGCACGGACGAGGCTTTCTTCCCCGGAGTAAAGCCAATCTCCGAAGCGCTCGCTGGAGTTCCATTGAACTGCGGAACGAGGCCGGTTGGGTTTTGTGAAAAAGGCGAGCGGACCTCGGCCATCACCATCGATTTCACATAAAAATTGTGCAGTGGTACGACGCGGATTTCCAGGGCCGGCGTCGAAGGAGGATCGAAGGACTCGAGGGTGGTGAATAGATTGCCCAAAGCGTAGCCCATGGGCTCAAAGATGAAGGAAGCCGCGTAGTGCTGGGCTCCATAGAAATCCTGGCCCGCAAACTGGCCGACGCGTGCCGTGACTCGTTCGTTCAGCCAGCGCTTCTCGATCCACCAGGAATCGAGGCGGCACGTATTCATGCTGGACATCCCGCTCGGACTGGTGAGAAGTCCCAGATAGGCTCCAAGATTTCCGCCGCCCTGCCAGAGGGCTGTGGCGTGAAAATAAAGATCGTGCCAGCCTGTCAGCTCTCCAAAATCGATGTCCACCGTTCCGCGGAATCTGTTCCAGCTGGCGAACCGCTCTGGTTGCTCGCTCTTGAGATTCCAGAGGGAATCGCTGACGTACTGTAAATCGAAGCTCACGCCGTGCTTTTCCAGGCGCGTGCGCTCGCCACCCCAGTTCCCGAAGAGGTGGCCATGCGGGCCCTGGCCCGTCTCGTGACTGTCCGGGCCGGGGAGCGGTTCCTCTTGTGCAGTTTGAGCATGGGCAGGAAATACGGGTACACAGAGACTGCACCAAAATAAGAATAGAAGCCGCAGCTTTCGGCTAGACATGCAGAACCCTGTCCTCACCAATGATCGCGAAATCCCTCGCCGCTTACCCCAACGCAACCGCCGCGCCGGCCAGGACGACGGGAAATGACCAGGCCCAGTCTCCTAAATACGTGACGGCGGCGGCGGCCACAACGCAGCCCCCGAAGAAGCCAAGAAGGAGATGGAGTGAACCTATTAACCGCTTCCTGTCGTCTCCCTTCAACGATTGGGTGTGCGACACCACATCCAGCAGAGATAGCACGGAGTTCGTCAAATTGCCGGTCATGACGGCGGTTGACGGCGCGACCGGCAGAGTCAGCCGCAAGAGGGTGAACTGACATGCCATGGCGGATACGGCAATCATCGCGGCGATGCCCGCCATCAAGCCATGTGGATCGGCGGACGGTTTGGTGATGATGCTGAAAATCAAAAGGAAAGTAAGCAGCAAAAATTGGATCAGAAGGAGCAGCCGACGCAAATCGGGCCCCCGCCTGCCTGACGCTCTGGCGAGCAGCCAAGTGGCGGCGACGGCGAGGATGAATGCGGGAATCGCCAGGATCTGTGGCGGGTTTATCCGACCGCGGCGTACGAGCAATGCCCCAACGACCACGAGGTTGCCGGTTATATGGGCAGTGAAGAGATTGCCGAGGCTCAAGAAGCCCGTCAGGTCGACCATGCCCGCGATGACGCTAAGCAAAGTTGGAAGCCACTTCTCAAATCGCGGCAGCGCGTTCGCCTCAACCGATGTGAGGGTTGAAGGATGCGTGGTGTCGGGAATAATGGTGGGCATCGGCAGATCCCTTCGTCCCTCAAGATTTCCCCTGTTTCGATCTCTCGCCAAGGTAATCAACTACCAGTTTTGGAACGATGAGGCCGAGGCTCATCGCTAAAATAATGGTGACGGCGATCATGCCGTCCGCGATGGTCGCGCTCATCAGCTCCAACGTCGTATGCGAGCCACCGGCAAGTTGCACCAGGCCGCTGGCCATCCTGAATACAAAGACGCCGGGGATCATGGACACCACGGAGGCGAAGCCGATGGCCGCAAACGGCATGTGGGAACGGCGCGAGACCGGCGTGAGGACCAGACCGACGATGAGACAAGCGACAAGAGCGCCAGTCGCCGCGCTGACGCCAAGGGCGGCGAGCGTTGCCCACCTTAGAGCATGGGCTACCATGCCGACTGCCACCGGCCAAGCCAGCATGTGCAGGGGCGTCGAGAAGAAGACGCTGTAGGCGAAGACGGCGACACCAGCGGCGATCACGTCGAGCCATAGGGGCACGGCCCTGCCGACCGGGTCTACCGGGAAGGAGACGCCGAGAAGAGTCAGTCCAAGCATTAGTCCCGTTGAGATCGCCACAACTATGAGCCCCGCGTAGATCAAGCGGGCGGCGCCGAGATGGATGCGGCCCCTGATGAGATCCATCGCACCATTGAGGAAATGCGGCCCTGGCACCAGGATCATGCAAGGGCAGACCGCGACAAGGCGCAGTGACGAGCTCAACTGGTAGCGAACTGCCAGCGCGCCAATTACGCCGGCGAGCAACGAGGCGCAGAATGGTTGCAGGTATTCGTTTGCGCTGAACTGGGCCAAGCCGCGGCGCAGAAGGGCGCCGGCACCCCCGCTCAAGAAGATGAGCGCCGCCGCGACTGGATGTTGGATGCCGAAGATGACCGCTAACGCCACGGCACCCGCCGCGGCCGCGAGCGCGAACAGCCATGTAGGCGCGGGCGGCGCCTTTGATATCTTAGCTATCGCTTCCATTGCGGCAGCTGGCGAAAGCCGGCCGGTGTCGATCTCTTCTATTGCGCGCATCGTGGAGGCTACCCGATCCATGTCCACGCCGGCAGGATCAGCCGCTACTACGGAGATTAGTCTGGCGTCAGTGTCCTCGGCCTGAAGTTGGAGTTCTCCCCAGCGAGGCCTGACCTGGGCGCGGAGTCCGAGAGTGTTGGCGAGCCGCTCGGCCGCGTCCAAAGTCTGATCCGTGGCTTGACCATTGACATACAGGACTGTGGCAAAGGCCAGGACAAGATCGCACCGCTCCTCCAATGTCATATCGACTCCCCACAGTATTCTCGAAAGGCGCCGCTATCTTCTGACCGAAAGCGTGCCACACCTGCAAGCTGGAGCTAGCCTGAATTGGCTCAGGCCGGCTCCAGCCTCAGAAGTGTCGAAGTTGAGTAAGGGCCCACTGGCCTAGGCGGCAGCGGTCGCCACATAGGGTCTGACCATTTTCTTCGGATCGACAACGCGATCGAATTCGGCCTCCGTCACGAAGCCGAGTTTCAGTGCGGCTTCCTTCAGCGTGAGGTCGTTGTCCATTGCATAGTGCGCAATCTTCGAAGCCTTGTCATAGCCGATGACCGGCGAGAGCGCCGTCACAAGCATGAGCGAACGCTCGACGTACTCATTGATCTTCTTCAAATTGGGCTTTGTCCCCTCGACCAGGAAAGTGCGGAAGTTGGTGCAACTGTCGGTGATCAGCGTGATTGAGTGTGTGACGTTGTAGATGATCAGTGGTTTGTAGACATTCATCTCGAGGTAACCGCTGGCGCCGCCAAAACCAACCGCCACGTCGTTCGCCATAACCTGCGCGGCAACCATCGTGAGCGCTTCGGCCTGAGTCGGGTTTACCTTGCCCGGCATGATCGAGGACCCCGGTTCGTTTTCCGGAATCACCAGTTCCGCGAAGCCAGCGCGCGGGCCGCAAGACATCAGGCGGATGTCGTTGGCGATCTTGTAGAGAGACACCGCTAGTGTCCGCAACGTGCCAGAAAGTTGCACTTGGGCATCGTGAGCACCCTGCACAGTGAATTTATTTGGCGCGGTCACGAAGGGTAACCCGGTTAGCTTGGCAATCTCGGCCGCCGCGGCCTCTGCGAAGCCGGGTGCTGAATTTATCCCGGTTCCGACGGCGGTACCGCCAAGCGCAAGACGGTAAATTCCCTTCAGCGCATCTTCGATCCGAACGAGATCGTCCGCGAGCACGCCCTCATAACCCGACCACTCCTGCCCGAGAGTGAGTGGCGTGGCGTCTTGCATGTGCGTGCGGCCGATCTTGATGACGTCCTTCCACTCCTCAACCTTCTTAGCGATCGCATCGTGCAGCGCCTTAACCGCGGGGATAAGCCGCTGCTTCACATTCACGCCCGCCGCAATATTCATTGCGGAGGGAAACGAGTCGTTGGAGGACTGTGCCATGTTGACGTGGTCGTTCGGGTGAACAGGTGTCTTGCTTCCAAGCGGTGTGCCCGCAATCTGGCAGCATCGATTGGAGATCACTTCGTTCACATTCATGTTGAATTGCGTGCCGCTGCCCGTCATCCATACGTGCAACGGGAACATTTCGTGATGCTGGCCGGCGAGGATTTCATCGCAGACTTGAACGATCAAATCGTGGCGTTTCTGATCGAGCCGCTTGCTGGCATAGTTGGCATTGGCGGCAGCTTTCTTTAACGTGGCGTAGGCGGTGATCATTTCACGGGGAATTAAATCTTTACCGATGCTGAAGTGCTCAAGCGAGCGCTGAGTCTGTGCGCCCCAGAGCTTGTCTGCTGGAACATCTACTTCTCCGAGACTATCTGTTTCCTTGCGAATGTCCGTCATGTTCTTTCTCCTTTGCTTTGTCGCTTTGATATGGCCGATTTCTGGTTGAGTTAATCGCTATGCTCCCGTGATCCTCAGTCAACAATTCGTCCGCTAGGCACCTTGCCGAAGAGTCTGCTGTTCGAGTTCGTAAGGCACGTACACTGGTTCCCAGAAATTTGCTTGAAGTTCGCGGTTCAAGGCACCTTCGTCGGCGACCTGCGCCTGTCCATCTTGGATTGCCTGTCTCCCCACGGCCTGCCCTATCAAGCGGCCAAGCGGGCGCGCATCGGATATGGGCGGAAGAAGGCTGGCGTTTTTGTCTTTCTGTGTGGGCAGGTGGCGCACCAATTCCTGCGCTGCGGCTTTGACCATGGCATCGGTGACGCGTTTGGCTTTCGACGCGACGATTCCAAGAGCAAGCCCAGGAAATATGTATGAGTTATTGGTCTGGGCGATGTGGATCAACTTGCCGCCAAGATTTACCGGTTCGAACGGGCTACCGGTGCCGATCAGCGCGCGCCCTTCAGTCCAATTCAGCAAATCCTGCGGAGTCGCTTCGCTGCGCGACGTGGGATTCGAAAGCGGAAAGATGACGGGGCGAGAAGTGTACTTCGCCATTTCCCGCACGGCTTGTTCCGGAAAGGCTCCGGCTTGGCCGGACACTCCGATGAGGACCGAGGGCTTCGCATTGCGGACCACGTCCAACAACGTGATTTCTCCATTCTGTTGTCTCCAGCTCTGGACTTCCTGTTCTTTACGCGCGTAGAGCTTTTGCTCGGGCCGCAGGTCTTTTGTGTTTTCCGCAACGAGGCCATAGCGGTCGATCCCGTAAAAATGACTTCGAGCTTCCTCTGCGGAGACACCCGTGTCTTGAATGAACTGCGCTAAGAGATTCGTGATGCCTATTCCGGCGCTCCCGAAACCAACGACGACGATCTTCTGCTGCTGGAGCGCAACACCAGTCACGTTGATCGCAGATATTAGCGTCGCAGTGGCTACGGCCGCGGTGCCTTGAATGTCGTCGTTGAACGTGCAGAGCTGGTCCCGGTAGCGGGCCAGAAATCGAGCGGCATTCGAACCGGCGAAGTCTTCCCACTGCAACAGCACATGGGGCCACCGCTTCTTTACGCTTTGTACAAAAAGATCTACGAAATTGTCGTACTCTTCGCCGCGGACCCGTTCATGTCTCCATCCGATGTAGATTGGACTCTTTAACCTGTCCTCATTGTTCGTTCCTACGTCGAGAAGAATTGGAAGACAATGCTCTGGATGAATGCCGCCGAGCGCGGTGTAAAGGGCCATCTTTCCTATGGGAATGCCCATACCACCCGCGCCCTGGTCACCGAGTCCTAGAATTCTTTCGCCATCGCTGAAAACGATGCATTTCACGCCATCGTAGCGAGGATGGCTTAAAATCCGCGCGATGCGATCCTTATTCGGATAGCTAATGAATAGGCCCCGAGGCTTTCGCCATATCTCGCTGAAACGCTGGCAACCCTCGCCCACAGTTGGCGTGTAAACCAGTTGCAGCATCTGTTCCACATTGCGAACCAAGAGCGCATAGAATAGCGTCTCATTGGTATCCTGCAAATCGCGGAGAAAAGCGTATTTATGGAAGGAAGTCGGCTGCCCAGCCAGCGCTTGCAGGCGGCGCTCGACTTGTTCATCGAGACTTCCGACGTGCGGTGGAAGCAAACCATGCAGGTCGAATACGTCGCGTTCGTGATCGGAAAAAGCTGTTCCTTTGTTGAGACGGGGAGAATTGATTAGATCGTATCCAGAAAGAGAAACTTGCAAACTCTGTCCGTTGCCCGTTGGTGGCAGCTGCTCGGCCATTTCCGCCTCCTTAGCTTCGGGTTACTTTCATTCGCGTCCATTGTTTGGCCTGGGCCGGGTAAAGTTTCCGCGGTTCCGCAGACAATCCACTTTTTCGCCTTTGATGCGGGACAGTACCGGGATGATTCAACGATTTTGGTTTGACTCACGCTTCGTCGTTTCTTCGCCTTTGTCATGTGAACATCGGCCTCCAAGGCTTGCCACGTCCGCGGGGGCGGCGGACGCGCTCGGAACAGACGGACTACTGCCCTCTTAGACGCCATTTTAGGTACAATCCTTTCAAATGGCGGGAAGACTTCGGGTCGAAGTACGCCTGCTGGTTTATTCAAGAATCGGCGCGGCCTGGTCGGCGCAACAGTGAGGACTTCGTAAAGGCGCAAACAGCGATGTCAACGCATACCAAAGAAGAAGGCCGGACAGAAATGAAGCTGCGCGCCGCTCGGAGGGCGCTGGAGCTGGTCGAGCCGGGAATGACACTTGGGCTGGGTTCCGGGACGACGGCGACTCTTTGGATCAAGCTCCTCGGCGAACAGGTGCGCGATCATGGCTTGAAGATTCGCGCCATAGCCACTTCCGACGACAGCGAACACCTCGGGCGAAGCTACGGAATACCATTCGTCAATTTTGAAGAGTGCCCGAGCCTCGATCTCACAATCGACGGAGCTGATGAGATTGCACCTAAGCTGGCACTCATCAAGGGTGGTGGTGGAAAACTCCTACGCGAAAAGATTGTCGCCAGCGCTTCCAAGCGGTTCGTCGTGATTGCAGACGAGTCAAAACAGGTCGAGAAGCTCGGCCGCTTTCCGTTGCCTGTCGAAGTGATTCAAATGGCCGCTCCACTGGTGAGTGGCTCGCTACGAGAACTTGGGTTCACGCCAACCATTCGGGTGAACCATGATGGAACGCGTTACATCACGGACGAAGGCAACCTAATTCTTGATTGCTCCGGCCTTTCTATCGAAAATCCGGCCGAAATCGCGGCCAAACTCGACTCCACTGTTGGAATCGTGGAACACGGCCTCTTCTTGGGAATGGCTGCCCTTGCTCTGATAGCGAGTGAACAGCAGGTAATCGAGCGTTCTGTCTAAACTCTTGTTCGTGATCGCAATACTTCGAGGTGACTGAGGGACACTCCAAGTCCCGGGCACTTCGCACATCTCCGGAAACCTGTTTGAAATAAGTAAGTGATCCGGCCGACCGCCTCGGAAGTACTTACAGCTTTTGCCCTCTCCCCAAGTGTTTCTCTGACGGCGCGCCGCCTAAGATGTCATAGGTGGCTGTAAACATTCCCACGTGGATCGCACAAAGAAGCTCCTTGCGTGCCGTGGGTTGGCGGAGTCTGACTACTTTGCTACCGGCAATGCCACTGGTTGTTGGAGCCGGAACTCCAGCAGAGTTTCGCTCGGTATCGAGAGTTGCTGCCCTTTCTTGGAAGCGGCGACGGCGGTTCCACCCGCACCGCCGATCAGCGCGCCAATCCCGGCTCCCTTCCCCCCGCCCGCTACCCCACCGATGAGCGCACCGAGTCCTGCACCGCCAACAACTTTCTTCGCAGTATTTCCGCCTTCCCCCTTCCCCTTGATCTCATACGTACTTGTGAGAAGTGGATACATGTTATTGTTGAGGCGGATGTCTGTCAGTTCCAGCGTCAGCTCGGAGCTACCTTTCATGGAGCCGGCGGAGGAAGCCGAAACCAGCTGGCCATACACTATCGTGCCTCTCGGAGCCACCACCACATCTTCGGCTTGCAGATTTGTCTCCAGGCTGGCAGTGAATTTAAACCCCGTTTTTTGTTTGGTCGTATCGATGGAATCGATCATTCGTATGAGGATCCGTGTTCCTGCCGGAACCGTGATTCTCTTTACGTTCTGCGGAGCGCCAATTTCCGAAGTTGTCAGCATCAGTAGAATTGTTGCGGCCCAGATAAATCCCTTTCGCATTGCTTCTCTCCTCCTCACGGAATTCACGAGCCTGCTCCAACAATCGGCAACTCAGCAGCAATTCGAAGATCGATAATCGAAAGCAACTGGTGTTCGATTTGAACGAAGCGCGCCGCCGTGATTGCGCCCAATTCCTGTTTGACGCGGTCATAGTATTTTGCAACGAGCTCGCCACGCTGCTTTTGATAAGCCATCGCGTTCTGGATCAGCTCGTCTGCCTTTGCATCAGTCATTTGCGAATAATTAAGGGCATAATCGTGGATATTCGCCATCCTTTGGTCGTTCAGCTTGGCCAATTCCGTGTCGTATTCGGTGTAGATCGGCCAGAACTTTGCAGCATCAGCCGCACTTAACTGCATGACCGATCCCATGATCTCGGCTTTCTGCTGGCGCACATCGGAGCGAAGGAGCTGTATGTAGGCTTGGATATTCGTCTTTTGATTAGCCGCGGCAGGCGATGTGGTGGCCGGCTTTACAGCTTTTTTGGGCTGCGTCGCGTCTTGGGACCGCCCAGCCGGGACAAAAGTCAGCAGCGCCAGAAGCATCGCCCAAACTGCTTTCTTCCTGTTCATCTTTTTCTCCTCCACGAAACTGCGAATTAACTGGGTTCGGGAATTCATCATTCCAACCAAGTCTTGGTATGGCACGAAATAGAGCGACTGGTCAATGTTGCACCGATTCCAGCGCCTTATTTGTTTTTCCTGCTCGGCCACCAAATTGTAGGCGACGTGTTCTCCATAGCCCAGGTCGATCGAGTTGCCGCCGGCCGGTTGTACGCGCGAATGCGGTTATCCATCGGGTATCAGCACAGGGAGCGCCAACAGAATTGGGATCCTAGCACTAGGAATGGGTCCGCAGCAGTCGACGCGCACGGATTCACACGGGAAATATTGCTGGGGCAGGTATGGGAGGGCTACTGTCAAAACTGACAGATACTGACCAAATTGCATGATCTTGAAAATTGCGTTCCGTCGCTCCTCATTTCAGAAAAGTGGCCACTTAAGTCGAGCGTTGACGCTTGCAGCCAACTGGCCGTGGCGTCGTTATGGTGGATAGAAGGGGCTTGCGGTCCCTGTCACTTTTGACAGTTCACATAAACTCGCAGCTTTGCCCTACTAGTGGCTTCCATGACAAGTCTGCTATGGAGAGTCTTGGGAAAGACTGGCTTAACAGTTCTAAATCCATCGCAACGATGAGTACTTAGAGTTTTGCTCGGGCATTCGGCCAAGCGACTCGTGAACCACCAGGAGAATAGAAATGAAGTTCAAAGCTGCAGTCCTCTTAGGAGTCGTTTTGTTGTTCGGTACAAGGGCGTCTGCTCAGGATTACCCCAAAGTAGAAACATCGCCGGCGTTTATGTACATCCGCACGCCTGCCTCCTTCACGGTTCCGACAACGGCTCCGGTGGCCCCGGGCGAGAGCTTTAGCGCAGATTTTAACTGCGTTGGTGGCGGAGGCACGTTCGCTTACAACTTCAGTAGCGTGGTGGGCATAGCGGCCGACTTGGGTGGCTGCAAATACGTTGGTCAAACAATTCCCGCCTTGGCTGCAAAACTTAACGGGAATGACTTTACGTATATGTTCGGGCCGCGGTTCACCTATCGAAACAAGAGCAAAGTCCAACCATTTGCCGAAATCAACTTCGGCGGAAATCGCCTCAGTCTCAGTTGCAACAACAGCACTCCGTGCAGCGGCACCTCTTATTCCAAGAACGCTTTCGCCTTGACGGTAGGTGGGGGCTTTGACGTCATCGTGAACAGGAAATTTGCCATACGACTCATCCAGGCTGAGTATCTCTATACCCGCTTCGGCAATGACTGCAATCTAGCTCTCTGCAGCAACAACAACAATCAGAACAGTTTTCGGTTGAAGAGCGGGATCGTTTTCCGGTGGGGTGGTGCTCCGCCTCCGCCTCCCAATCATCCTCCAGTGGCTTCCTGTTCAGCCAATCCAACCTCGGTTTACGCCGGCTCGGGTGAAGTGGTATCCGTGCATGCGGACGCCAGCGACCCCGACAACGACCCTCTAACTTTTGCTTGGACAGCCACGGGAGGCGCTATTGACGGCACGGGTTCGCAAGTCCGTTGGAGTTCCAATGGCCTGGCATTAGGAAGCTATACAGTTACAGCGGCTGTCTCTGACGGACGCGGCGGTGCGACGAGTTGCTCGACGGAAATCAAAGTGGCGCCTCGGCCCAATCGTCCGCCTACGATGAGCTGCTCCGTGGATCCGAGTTCGGTTCATCCTGGCGACCGTGTGCATGTCACAGCCAGGGCGAGCGACCCGGATAACGATCCCTTGACCTTCGCCTGGCAATCGACGGGTGGGCAAATTGCCGGATCCGGCGCGGAAGTTCAGGTCGACACCACAGGCGTGGCGGCTGGGAACTACTCGGTGACGGGACGGGTGGACGACGGACGCGGTGGTACGGCGGACTGTCAAGGTCAGTTCAGTATCGAACAGCCTCCGCCTCCCGCGGTAGAAGCCAGACTAGCGATTCGCAGCATCTATTTCCCAACGGCCCTGCCTTCCTCTGGAAGGCCAAATGTGGGCCTCGTCGAGAGCCAGCAAAAGACACTCACTTCGCTGGCCAACGACTTCAAGGAATATCTCGCACTTAAGCCGGATGCTCATCTCGTCCTTGAAGGTCATGCGGATCACCGCGGCACCACAGAATTCAATCAAGCCCTTTCCGAACGCCGTGTGGCGATCACGAAACAATTCCTCGTCGGACTTGGCATTCCAGAAGCGAGTCTTCAAACCAAAGCTTATGGGGAAGAAGAAAATATGACGCCCGATCAGGTAAAACAACTGGTCGAACAACATCCCAACTTGAGCCAGGAACAGAAGAACAAAATCCTGGCTAACCTAAAGATTGTTACACTGGCCCAAAACCGGCGGGTGGACATTGTCTTGAGCAGTACGGGCCAACAGTCCGTTCGCCAGTTCCCGTTCAATGCTGAAGATTCCTTAACGCTGCTCAGCCCCAAAGTTGGAGGGGCAGGAGCAAAACCTGCAGCCAAGCCAAAACCAAAGGACTAGCTGATAAGGTTGATCACCCGGTTTACGACAGAACTGTGGACTCTTGGAGGTCGTTGTTTCAAGTGGCCTGTATTTGTGCGAAGACACTTGCCTCGGCGAAACTCTAGGTGAGACTGCGACTGCTAGTAAGTTTTTGATCCCTGACAGTTGATTTTGCTGGAAAATTGTCTTGAGAATGCCATACACCGACGGATCAAGCGAATAGACGGTCGGCGTCGTTGGCAGTTCTCGTTGATAGGCACTGCCAAAATGTTCAGCTCAAGTGGTGCTCGAACCATTCGCGTTCTGTGCGCCTCTATGTTTGCTTCTGCGATTCGATCTGGACAACATCTTGGCCTGATACCGGCACTTCGAGACCAGTCGAATACATCTTGAAATCCTTGTTGGGCGCCACCTCGGCCTCCACTCTTGAAATCGTACCGGTCATCTTTTTTCCATCCCTCGAAACAACCTGATAGGCGGTTATACAGATAAGTGGCTTACTCCCGAATGGATAGTCCTCTTCTTCGCGTGAGGTGCACGAGTGGTTCAGAGTCCGCCTCCCCTGCCCCGGTTACAGCTTTTTATTGTGGCGGACCACGCTTTGGGGGCCGACTTACGAGTGTCCCATTTCGTACAGACAGACGTTTTTTTGTCACTTAAACTGCGGGCCCGGCAGGGTTTAGCCTCTGCATCGCATAATGCCCTGCCCAGGACTGGAGGAACTCTTGAATCGCGTGCACCAAAAGGCTTCCCAACTGCGCGACTTCTCTTCTGCATCCAGCCTTGGGGGCGAGGTCTCGCACTTTCGTCAGAACCAGAACATCTATACACAAGGTGAGCCCGCCGAGACGCTTTTCTATATTCAAAAAGGAGGGGTGCGCCTCTCAACCAGAAGGAACAACCGCCGACCCGTAGTTACTGCGATCCTTGGCGTGGGCGATTTTTTTGGCGAGCTTTGCCTCACAGAGTATCCCCTCCGTATGTGCACGGCTATCGCGTTGACTGCCAGCTCCATACGCACCATTAAGAAAGAAAAGATGTTGCAACTGATTCGCGCAAGGAATAAGACCTCGCGTTCTCTGCTGGCCCATCTACTGTCCAACATCAAAAACTATCGTGACCACGTGGCAGACCTGCTGACCTCTTCCGCGGAACAAAGGCTGGCCCATGTGCTTTTGCGGCTCGCGCACTTGGGTAAGAACGGCCGGATGGGCGTTGAGATACCACACCTAACTGACACAGTTTTCGCAGAAATGGTAGGGACCACGCGGTCGAGAATTAATGCGTTCATGAATCGGTTCAAGAAGCAGGGATTTATTAGCTACGGTGAGGGAATAGAGATTCACCCGTCTTTGCGGAAGGCTCTCGGCACGCGATAAGAATCGTATGTAATCCGTAGTCTGTCCGCAAGGGAACCTCAGAGCACGGCCTTCCCATCGAATGATTCCAAGAATGGCGCTTCCCCTCCAGCTTCTGGCTAGTCGTATTACTGCGGATGTGAAGTAAAACTCCACTTGGATGGTAACGGCGTTTACCGGGCGTTGAAGGCAATCCACTGGCGTGCACGGATGAAGACGCCGAAACGGACGGACCGGTTGCATTGTTCCTCTATCCGATGCGTCAGTGCCCGCACGGGTAACCGGATAGTGAGATCCGCCTCCCCCAGCCAGACTTGCCGATGAAAATGCGCGCGCTTTTAGCAGACTACCTGTGTCGTAACTGTGCCCTGAGCTGTAATTTTCGAAGAATTATCAAAGACTTACGGACTCAAGACTTAGGACGGGACAGAGAGGAGGGACACCACAAGTCCTCTCACCACTTCCCGCCGTCGTTGCCGTCCGGCCCATTGGATTTTTCCCCATGCTATTGCGAGGTCAGAGTCGGTCTTCGATAAGTCCGCCCAGCTGCTCATCAGAACAAGCCGGGCGCCTATTCGGCGCGCGGCCCTGGCATGCTTTTCCGTGGAGCTGGCAGTTTTGATTTCGGATTTTCTCTCGCGCGCGGGACAGTCAAAACGGGTGTAGAATCTTGTTTAGGAGTCCAAGACAAAGTGGCTCCGATGTCTTCGGCGCGCCGTGGCCTTTCATTCCGGGACGCCAGAGGACATGGGACAGAGGTAAATAAAATGAAAAAATCCGGCTTGTTAAAAATTCTTTTTGTAATCGTCTCGTGTGTTGCGCTCAGTTGGTCGGCATCGCCCGCCTTTGCCCAGAGGGGTGGCCACGGTGGCGGAGGCGGAGGCGGATTCCATGGTGGCGGTGGTGGCGGATTCCATGGCGCCAGCACAGGAGGGTTTCACGGCGCCGCAGGCTACTCCGGCTACAGCGGCGCCCGCTACTACGGAGGCGGGTATCGTGGCGGAGCGTATTATCGCGGCGGAGCCTACTATGGCGGGCGCGGGGGCTACTACGGCTGGCGCGGCGGGTATTGGGGTTACCCGCGTTACGGTTACGGATGGGGCTTCGGAATTGGTTTTGGATGGCCGTATTGGTGGGGGTATCCGTATGGGTACAGCTATAGTCCTTGGTTGGCTGCTCCCTACCCTTACTATTATCCGTCCACTTGTCCCCCTGGATATTCCTGTACTCCCAATGGAAACGACGATCCTCCGCCGGCAAACCCAAGTCCAAGATCTGGGAGCTATCCGGCGCCGCCTTCGAGACCTTCGGTAACGGAGAGCGCTGCCAACACGAATTACGCCAATAGGGATCTGGTGGCTTCTGCGCCCAGTGCTCCGATTCCGTCAAGTGGCCGGATGACCGCCACCCCGAGCAACTATCGCGTCGTGCACGCCGCGATGCGGCAAGACCAGCCGCTGCGGCCCGAAGTGCAGCATGCTCTGCTCGCGTTGCGCGAGATGCCGCCGTTTGCTCGCGAGCGCGAAATCGAAACAGGCCGCTACAGCAACTTTTCGCCTCAGGAGAAAGAACTTCTGAGAAGCGTGAATTAAGAGCTGTCTGATTGCCGACTAACTTGGGCCTGACGTCCGCGGGGAGACGTTTTTCGCGCTCCATTTTTTGTTTATTACCGAGGGTTTCGCATCCGTTGCTGGATTAGTTTGTCCAGCTCTTCGTCAAAAAAGGCGGGTGACGGCTAGGCGTGCCGCGTTGGCAGCGTTCGCTGCGAACAAGCCGAGGCTTCAAACCCGTTCTCGTCCGCGAGAGATTTTGTATCGCAAGAGATACCTCCCGACACGCGCAAATCACACTTCTGAAACATCTCCTTAATTTAGCCCGTTCGACACTTTAGGCATGCCACCCACGGTAGTCCTAGAGCACGGTTGCGAGAATCCGCTCGCCTCCACAGGCCAGCTTCGCGCAGGGATGGCGCAAACGCTGGAAGACCTGATCGATTGCCAGCGCTTGCGTTATCTGGTCTTTAATTGCGAGCTTGGCGAGGGACTGGACAGCTCTCGGCGGATTGGGCTGGACCGCGATCGTTACGATTTCATCTGTGACCATCTGATGGTGCGCGATACCAGCTCTGGAAAATTAGTGGGAACGTACCGGATGCAGAGCGGTTTCCGTGCAAAGGGAAATCTCGGATATTACAGCGAACAGTTTTTCGATTTTGCGCCGTTCGAAGGAATTCGTGAAGAAGTTCTCGAGCTCGGTAGGGCTTGCGTACATACGGAGTACCGGAATACGGCAGTGCTCCACATGCTTTGGAAAGGAATTGTGAGATACGCCCTCAGTTGCAGGGCTCGGTACTTGGTCGGATGCAGTTCGGTGACCTCTCAGGATCAAGACGAGGCGATGGCTCTTTACGAGCAGTTGAGCGCGAAATACCTAATCGAGCCGGCACTGCGCACTAAACCCAGGCCCGAATTTGCCTGCCGCACCAGCAACACGATGACTACCCCGCCTGCTATGCCGCGGCTCTTTTGCGCTTACCTGGACGTCTCGGCACGGCTCTGCGGGCCGCCTGCGATTGATCGCGAATTCAAAACGATTGATTTTCTGACGCTGTTTGATCTGCAGCGCGCCCCCGATCGAGTTCGAACGCGCCTTTTCTAGTCGCTTATTCAAACCTTGGTGGGACTAGCCGCCAGCCTGGTGGTTGGACAACAGGTCGCGCGCGAGCGCCAACGCTTTTTCTGTTTGCGTGGCATCGTCGAGACGGCCGCGGGCGAAATCGCGTGTCCCGCCGCCCTTGCCGCCTATTTTTGCCAAGACCTGTTTTAGGAGAGCGTTCATGTCTTTCGCAGCTGTGGGATGCTGCGCGAAGAGAATGTTTCCAGAACTCAGTCCAGCCAGCAGCCAAATCGCTCTCTCCGTCTTCGCGACCTCCGTTGCGAAGTAGCCCAGGAATTCGGGTTCGACGTCCTCGAAAACACGATGGATTACGCGGAGGCCATCGGACTCCGGCACGGCTTCGCGTACGGCTTGCGCCGCTTCGACTTCCGCGAGGCGTTGCAGCAGAGTGCGCGTTCTTTTGAAATTGGCGTCGCGCTCGGATATGGCGCGCTCCGTTGCTGCAATCACTTCTTCTGGCGCACAACTGAGCTTTTCCGCTACCGCCCGAAGACGGTGAAAATCCTGGCGCGCCACGCGTTCGGCACGGGCGCCACAAACGAATTCCACGCGCCAATCCTGCCTCATCTTTGTGCAGCGCCGCACCAGGAGCGTTCCAATCTGGCCGGTGCTTTTGACATGTGTTCCGCCGCAAGGCTGAAGGTCGGCGCCCTCGATCTCGATGGCACGCAATATTCCAGAGCGGTCGACTTCTTTGCGCACGCCGAGTTCCGCCAAGTCTTCAGCGGTGCCATAGCGAACGGTCAACGGCCTGTCCTCAAAGATAATTTTGTTGGCAGCGCGTTCCGCGCCTTCGAGGATTTCGTCCAAGGGCTCGGGACCACGCAGGTCGATGGTGCAGAAGTCTGTGCCGAGATGAAAAGAGACCGTTGGCCTGCCATAGCGTTCTTGAAACATGGCCGAGAGCAGGTGCTGTCCCGAATGCTGCTGCATATGATCGAAGCGGCGCGGCCAATGGATGCAGCCGAGGACGTCCGGACTACCGGGGCGTTGGTCCACGACGTGAATGATTTCGTCGCCATCGTCGCGGACGTCGAGTACATTCGCGTCTCCGATTTTTCCCAGATCATGGGGCTGGCCTCCGGAGGCTGGATAAAAAGCGGTGCGATCCAGCACCAAACCCAAGGCTTGCGCCGTAATTCCAGCTTTCAAGTCCGGCGGGAGTAGTTCGCAGTGCACGACTCGAGCGGTGAATTCCCGTTCGTACGCGTCGTCGTAATAGATTCGATGTGTCTTCATAGCGTTCAGGAAGTTTACATCTGTAGTGCGCGCTGCCACGCTTCCGAATATTTGTAGCCCGTGCCGGTGTTGAAGAGCACGACGGTTTCGTGCGGCTTGATCCAGCCGGAAGCGGCGAGCTTGCGTGTGGCGCTTACGGTTGCGGCGCCCTCCGGCGCGGCGAAAATTCCCTCGCGCGACGCCAGCTCCTTCCCTGCTTGCAGCATTTCATCGTCGGTCACGGTGAGAGCGGTTCCGTGGGTTTGCTTGAGCATACGCAGGATGAGGAAATCGCCGAGCGGTCCGGGCACGCGAAGTCCTGACGCAAGCGTCGCTGCGTTCTGGAAAAATTCCGAGGTCGCGCGCTGCGCGTTCCATGCTTTGACTATGGGCGCACAACCTTCCGCTTGCACCGCGACCATGCGAGGCCGTTCCTCTCCGATCCAGCCCATCTCTTGCATCTCGTCGAAGGCTTTGCACATGCCGATCAGCCCGACGCCTCCACCCGTGGGATAGAGAATCACATCCGGCAGTTTGCCGCCAAGCTGCTCCCAGAGTTCGTAACCCATGGTCTTCTTGCCTTCAATGCGGTAAGGCTCCTTTAGGGTGGAAACGTCGTACCATCCCTCGCGGTCTTTGTGTTCCGCGACATATTTGCCGCAGTCCGAGATTAAGCCGTTTAGTTTGATGACTTTAGCGCCAAAAGCTTGGCATTCCATGATGTTAGCCGAAGGTGTATCTGCTGGCATCACGATGACGGCAGGGATTCCCGCTGCGGCGGCATAGGCAGCCAGAGCACCGCCGGCATTGCCCGCCGTGGGCGCCGCTAACGCCTTTGCATTCAACTGTTTTGCGCGCGTCACGGCAGCGGTCATGCCGCGAGCTTTGAAAGAGCCAGTAGGATTCAGGTCTTCGTATTTAACCAACAGGTTAAATACACCGAGCTCGGTGCCTAGCCTCTTGGCCGGCAACAAGGGTGTCATGCCCTCTCCCAACGTAACAGGAGGGTCGTTTGGGAGCACCTCCGCATACCGCCAAAGTGTGTGTGGGCGAGACTTGAGGCTTTCGAGGGTCAACGACCTCCCAGTTCGCTTCAGGTCATATCTGGCATAAAGCGGCTTCCCGCAGGTGCAGAGGTGCTGTTCGATGGAGGAATCGTACTTTTTCTCGCAAGCTGAGCATTCCAGCTCCAAGACGTTTGTCCGTTTTGGCATAGGGCAAAAGTCTATCACAGGCCTTTTTGGCTATTCTTTTGGCGGCAGGGGGTCGCCGGGGTCTGGGAAGGCATCTCAGTTTGAAGGTATAATGGATAGATGAGCGTCCGGCTGATCGCCCTGGATATTGATGGTACGCTTCTGGACAGCCGCTGGCAGCTTCCGGAGGCTAACCGGGCAGCCATTGCGGCGGCGGCCCGTCGAGGGATCGAGGTCGCCCTCGTCACTGGGCGGCGCTACGATTTTGCCTTGCCCATTGCGCGCCAGATCGAGGCGCCGCTGACGATGATTGTCAGCAACGGCGCCGTCATTCGGACCTACGACGGCGAGACGCACGTGCGGCACCTGCTTGGGCGAAAGACTGTCGAGCGTGTTTTGGAGCTTACGCGGCCATGGCGGGACTGCGCTGGCGTTGTTTTTGACCGGCGACGCGAAAATCAGATTGTGGTGGAATCCATCAACGAGGACGATCCAATTCGCAGCGCGTACTACACGCGCAATCGCGAGTTTCTGGGACTGGCCAATCCGCTCGAAAGCTGCCTCACGGAGGATCCTATCCAGGTGATGCTGAGCGGGAACATCGCCCGGATGCACGATGCGGAAGTGGCGCTTCGAGGAGCGGCGTTCGCGGAGGAATTTGCGCTGGCCGTGACTGTGTACGAAAGCAGAAATTTTTCGATGATCGATGTCATCAACCCTGTTTGCTCCAAAGGCGCGGCGCTGGCGGAGTGGGCTGCTTTGCGTGGCGTTGCGCGCGAGGAAGTTTTGGCCATTGGTGACAACCGCAATGATTTGGAGATGCCCGCCTTCGCGGGAATTCCGGTGGTGATGGGAAACGGCGTCGCGGAATTGAAGGGGTTTGGCTGGCACGAAACGGCGAGCAACGATGATGGCGGCGTGGCCGCGGCCATCGAACATTTTGCGTTGCGGGAGGCGGCTCCGTGCGCCTGATGAGATTTGTGGTGCCCTGCTTGGTGCTCTTCGCGGCAGCTCCGTGTTTGCGCGCGGAGTACATCGCTTTGCGGAGCGGGCAGCGGCTTCATATAACGGGTTATGAGCTTCTTGGGGATAAATACCGCGTGCAGATCGTGGGCGGAATTGTGGAAGTCCCCGTCGAGGAAGTCGTCTCCATCGAGCCGGAAGACACCTTTGCTCCGCTTCCTCCTTCGATCGCTCCGGCGGCGCCGGTGCGCGAGATCGTGAAAGCTGCAGCGGCACGCTACAGTGTGGACGCGGACCTCATTTTCAGTGTGATTGCCGCGGAGTCGAACTTCGATCCGAAGGCCATCTCGAAGAAGAATGCGCGTGGACTGATGCAACTGCTGCCGGAAACCGCGGCGCATTTCGGAGTGCAGAATATTTTCGATCCGCAAGAGAATATCGACGCGGGCACGCACTATCTGCGCGACCTGCTGCAGCGCTACAACAACGATTTGGCGCTTGCTTTGGCTGCTTACAATGCAGGACCGGAGCGCGTTGAGCAGTTTGGACGGGTTCCGCCTTATTCAGAGACGGTTTCTTACATTCGCCGCGTAAAGCGCGGGTACGAGAAGAGCAAAGCGGGAGTGTCGCTCGAGAGTCCGCCAAAAACAACCGATAAGAAAACAAGCCCCTCCGCAGCGGCAAGCTCGAGCAGGGGCGAAGTTGCGTCGCAGCTCAGCATGTCGAATTAGATCCAAATTTCAAAGTTGGGAAAGATTCGGGGCTGAGCGTGTGCCGAAATGCGTTTTGCGATCGGACGTCTATCGAATACCGAAGAGGACAGCCCGGATTGCCTGTCCCAAGGAGCAGCGGACGGGCACGGCATGCCGTGCCCCTACGGAGCGCAGACGGCAGATTGGGAGCTACGGTTGCGTTGGATTGGGATTCGGCGCCGCTGTCGGAGGGCTGGGCGGCGGGTTTAGAGGATTGGCAGGCGCACCTATCGGATTTTGACCCGGCGCGCCCGCGCCCGTGGGAGCCCCAATGGGTGAACCCGGAGCAGCGCCGGCGCCCATGTCTTTCGATGGATCCCAGATAAATTCGAAGAGGCGATAATTCTGCGCCTTTTCATAAACCATGATGGAGCTTTTATTGACCTTGCCTCCAACTCCGATGATGTTGCCTCCCATGATGGTCGGCATATCGCCGGTGGGAACTGCCTGAGGGTCAGAGCCTGTCCCGGCCGTGTCCGTTCCTTGCGCCCCGGTGCCTGTGCCGGTTGCGCCTGATGGAGCTCCCGGAGTACCCGGAGCAGCGCCAGGTGCCGCGATGCCGCCAGCGGGGGTGGCCGGCTGACTGCCGAAGCTTCCGAACGAAGACCCTGCCGCCGCGACACCTGGCTGTCCGCCAGCAGCGGGCATCTGGATACCGCCCTGTGGCGGCTTAAGGCTACCGATGAGATTTCCCGCAGGGCCGACGTAGATCAGACGCCAGGAGCCGTCCTCCTTGTTCATGGGGTCTTTATAGGCTTGCCTCATGAAACGCAGGCTGCCGATTTTGGGTTTGACCAAATCGTCCATGGAGTTCGGGAAGCGGCCAAGCTTGCGATAATAAAGTTTGATGCCGCGCGTATATTGCTTGCCGCGCCAGATCATTTCCTGCTCTTTTTCCCGGCGGCCTTGTGTAAGGATCCGCAAGCCAATGGACATAGTGCCCACGACAAGCAGTGAAGTGAGAAACACAACCAGCAGCAGGGCGTAGCCGCCTTGTTTTCTTCGAGCTCTCGTCAATGTGAGCCTTTTTATCATGCGGACGGCGGAATGACCTGCTCCTCCAGCGGAGTCGTGCCATGAAGTCCGCTGGAAATCTCCTGGAACTCGATGGAGGAATTCCCAATCTTGAGAATGCGATAGCGGCCCATCAGAGTATCTCCCTCGCTTACGATGAAAATGGCTTCGCCATCGGTAATAAAAGCGCGCACTGGTGTTCCGACGGGTACTCTGCCATAGCCAAAAAATTTGAGGTTGGGAGGGAAGTCCGCTATCGTTCGCGGAGGCGGCGGAGTGGGAGGAACCGGGGGCAATTCATTCTTTTTTTTGTCGTTCGCCGCTTGCACTTCTTGCGGAGTGGGAGGCGCGATCATGCTGAACGGGTTGCGGCCGTTGCTCTTGTACTCGGTTTCCTGGGCACGCTTCAGCTCTTCCCAGCGAATTCGCGGGTTATCTTCTCCCAAGGGCTTGTAACCTTCGATGAAGCTCTCCGTCTGAACCGAAGGTGTTTGCTGGCGCCACTCAAAACTCCAGACGAGCGCGGCAACAGCCACCAGCACAACAAGCACGATAATTTGCTGTTTTTGCTTCATGCGCCTCCTCGAAAATAAGTCCGTACGTGGAGTGCCACCCGAATAAGCCCGGTGGCGGCTTGCGTCTGGGAATCCGTAGCTAGGACCAAGCCGTCGACGACGTAGAATCTCTGCGACCGCTGCAAACCATTCAAGAAGCGAACGACGCTGCCGTAGTCGCCGCTGACGGTTGCTTCGATAGTCATCTCAATCATGCCACGGTTGGGGATTTCCTTCGGCCTGTTCGTAAGAGTATCAATCCGCAAGCCGGATTTTTTTGCGACTTCATCGAGTTCGGAGGTGACGGTGGAAGAGCTGGTGCTCTCCACAGGAAGGGACTTTTCGAACTTCTCGCAATCTGCCCGCGTGGCGGGCATATCGTCTTTGATGAGCTGGGCCGAATGGATATCGCCCCTCAACAGTTTGAGCTTGGTATCTTCGTCGTCGAATTCCTTTTGCGACGTTTGGGGCGAAGAGGACAGCCGCCAGCTATAGATGGCCAGCCCAAGGTCCGCGGCCAAAAGTAATCCGAGCATGATCAAGATGGCACGCTTTTGTAATGTAAAGTCGCGGTGCATCAGTTCCTCAAGTAATCCGCGTTCAGTTCAACCACAATCTGATCTGCGTTTGTGCCCGATGTGGGATGCTGCGTGGCGATCAGCTCGATGTGCGTGAAAGTCTTGGAGTCCTCCAGAGCTTTCAAGAACTTGAGCTTGGCTTCGTCGCTGGTAGCACCGATGATGAATTTCACCTCGATGCGTCCCTTAACCTGCTTCGGCTCGATGCTGACGACACGTACTCCGGCAGGAAGAACTTTCTCCAAATCCATGAACATCAGCGTCCAATTGAAGCTGCGCGCATCGATGAGGCTGTTGATATAGGCGGCTCGATCGTGGAGATTGCGATTCTCATCCAGGTTAAAAAAGCTCTCCAAAGCAGCGCGCTGTTGCTGAGACTCCGCAACCTGCCGGAGTATTTTCGCGGACTTGGCGCGCATCTCG
>Ga0074044_10000342_pt1 | contig 46318 bp, 35 predicted proteins | sample BogForMeECP23OM1_FD_94443 | JGI IMG/M metagenome (GOLD analysis project Ga0074044, IMG submission 94443) | Bog forest soil microbial communities from Calvert Island, British Columbia, Canada - Bog Forest MetaG ECP23OM1 | ecosystem: Environmental > Terrestrial > Soil > Wetlands ...
CAAACGCTTGATCGTCGCCGCGCTTGGCCCGCCGGACCAGCGCCATTTCGTCGCTGACCGGTTGCTCTATGTTGGGTTGGATGGTACTCATTCGTAACTTGATGCAGATTTTTCCGACCGCGCCACTGAATCCGCAGTGCTATTGTACTTGCTGGCCGTGGTTTTCGCTGCGTTGTTTCGACGCGCACTTGCCGGAAGTTCTTGCGTAACCCAGAAGGGCACGTACCAAGGTGTCCCGTGAATGCCTGCAAGCGGCCATATAATCAGAAGTTAGAAGGTTACGCCCTTCTCCCCCCAAAGAGGTCTACCTCGGAGTACGCATGAAGGAGCGCGGTTGGATTGAACCAATTGTGGCACGGGTGGTGGGCCAGGTGCTGGACAGCCATACGGCCCAACTACGCACCGAGATTGTCCGCCGGGTGATGGAGGAGATCGTAGCCGAACCGGTGGACGAACTAACGACCGCCGGACCAACGACCGCCGAATCACCCACCCACAATGCTGCGGCAGAACTGGCCCGCGCCGTTGCCGAAATTCAGTTGGGCACCTCACAACGGGAGATTCTGCGCGCGTTGCTCGATACCAGCGCCCGCTACGCGGCCCGAGTCGCGCTCTTTGTCGTAAAGGGCAGCCATGCCACCGGATGGCAGGCGCGCGGCTTCGCCAACAGCGATGCCGTGAAAGATTTCGCGCTCGACGAAAACGCTCCCGCCGTCCTTCGTGTGATCGGCCGTGCGATTGGCCGCGAGATCGGCGATCGCGCCGTGGCGAGCGCGCCGGTTGCCGACCTGGACTCGCGTTTCCTCGAAGAATTTGGAGCGCCAGCGAGCGGAGAAGGCCGGATTCTCCCCTTGATGTTGAAGGACAAAGTTGCCGCGCTGGTCTACGCCGACAGCGGAACCACTGCGGCGGGTTTGCTCGACGCCGGCTCGCTCGAACTGCTCGTGCTTTCTACCAGCTCTTGGCTTGAGGTCAACTCGCTTCGCAAGCAAGCGCAGAAGGAACCGTCCACGACGCACGCCGACAGTCATCATTTGGACAGTCGTGGCGGCGCGGCGGCCGAGGCGCCGTCAAATCCGGCTGCGCACACAGTGCCGCTTTACCATGATCCCTTCGCCTCGCATGCTCCAGACCACGCCATGGCAGCAGCCGCGTCAGCGGGCGAAGCCTCGGCGTCAGCCGCCGCCGCAGTTGAGGCTCCTATTCCAATTCCAACGACGGCCGCCGAGGACGTGACCGCCGAAGCCAGCGCGATCGTCGAAGTCCAGTCTGCGGCGGTTGAAGTGGACCCTGCGCTGGCCGAGCCGCTGCCGAGCGGTCATGCGGAGACTAAGTCAACTCCCGAGCCGGCGCCGGTTTCCTCGACCTTGCCCGAGGATCAGGGCGTTCACCGCAAGGCCCAGCGTTTTGCCCGCCTGCTGGTCGACGAGATCAAACTCTATAATCAGGCCAAGGTCGCGGAAGGCCGGAAAAACAAGGATCTCTACGACCGTCTGAAACAAGCGATCGAGAAAAGCCGTGGCACGTACCAGAAGCGTTACGGCAACACCGTTGCCGCTTCCGGCAATTACTTTCAACATGAAATAATAAGAAGTCTCGCAGAAGACGACCTTTCCATCATGGGTGCCAACTTTCGGCAGTAGGTAGGTTTGAGTGCGCCGTTTTGCAGTCCTGGTTCTTGCTGGAATTTTCTTCCTGCTTTGGCTCGGCTTTTTGCCGGCCGCAGCTGCCCAGTCCCAGTCATCGAGTCCAGTTGAGAGTACGCCAGCCAAGGGCACGCCAGCCAAGAGCACGCCAGTCAAGAGCGCGCCAGTCAAGAAAAAGACTAACGCCGCTTCCTCCAGCACCAGGAAAAGGCGTAAGACCATCTCTCCGCGCGTGCGCCGGGTGCGGCGGGCTTTTGTCGCCTCGGCCAGTCTTCGTCTCATGGCGCAGCAGTTGTTGCAGGACCGCACTCCCGCCGCCTATGCCGGAGTCGAAGCCTATGCGCGCCGTCACGCCAAAGAAGACGCGGGCGCGCTGGCCTGGCTCGTCATCGGCTACGCCCGCACGCTCGATCACGACTACGCCAAGGCTATCGACCCGCTCAACCGGGCCAAGGCCGGAGCCAGCGAACTCGGAGACTATGTTGCCTACTACCTCGGCGACGCCTATCTGAATACCGCGCACAATGCCGAGGCGCTCTCTACGCTCGCGGATTTCAGCAAAATTTTTCCCGATTCACTGCTCATCCGCGATGCTCACCTGGTCTATGCCAACGCGCTGCTCGAGGAAGGCCGGGCGCCGGAGGCAGCGGCTCTGCTGGGAAAAGACCGCGCTCCAGTGCGCAGCGATATTGAACTGGCGATTGGGCGTGCCTACCAAGCGGCCGGCGAAACTCAGAAGGCCGAGAGCGCTTTTCGTAACGTTCACTTCAACCTTCCTACCAGTTTCGAAGCAGATGCGGCGGGAGCGGAATTGCACCGACTCGGGATCTCCGGCTCCATCGCCGAGCGCCGCACACGCGCCGATCTGTTGTTCAAAGCCAAGCGTTACAGCGACGCGGCCCACGATTACCGCGAGCTCATTAATGAAGACCAAGTCAGTCCGGAGGAGCGTCCGCAGGTGCAGCTGGCACTGGCGGGAGCGCTGGAAAAAAGCGGCCGCAGCCACGACGCGCGCCAGATTCTGCTTGCCATGGGAGCGCAGACGGGCGACACCGAAGCCCAGCGCCTCTACCTGCTGAGTGAGACCGAGCGTTCCACCAGCGATGAAGAGGCCGTGCAACGGACGCTCAACGAACTGCGGCAATTTGGTCCCTCAAGCCCGTGGCTCGAACAAGCGCTGCTTTCGGCCGGCAACATGTACCTGTTGAAGCGCGACTACGATCGCGCTATCGACTACTTCCGCGAGTTGCAGCAGCGCTTTCCGAATGGCGGGCGCGCATCCTATGCACACTGGAAAGCTTCGTGGCTGGCCTTCCGGCAAGGCCGAACCGATGAGGCGCGGCAAGGTTTCGAAAATCAAATCGCGCTCTATCCCAATTCCGCGGAAATTCCCGCCGCGCTCTATTGGCGCGCGCGTCTCGCCGAAGAAGAAGGGAACCCGGCGATGGCGCGGGCGTTTTATCAGAAACTCTCCGACCGCTTTCGCAACTACTATTACGCCGAGTTCGGACGGCAGCGCTTAAAAGGCTTGTCGAGCGGAGGCGCCGTGTCGCAAGGAAACCCAACCGAACCCCCGCCGCACTACGCGCTGCTCGACCGCGTTTCTCCGCTGTCAACCGCGGGAAAAATTACCGCCACCGATCCTCCCGACGACAACCTGCGTGTCGCCAGAGCGCGTCTGCTCTCAAACGGCGGTCTGGCCGATGCGGCGGTGCGCGAGTTGCAGGCCGCCGCGAGCCAGGAAGAAGACGGCGGAAGCTGGGCGCCGCCCGAGATGGCGCGCGTGTATCAGGACGGCGGCCGCTACGATCGTGGCATCGAAATCATGAAGCGCACGACCCCCAACTATTTCGCCGTCGACATTCCCGACCTGCCGCGCCCCTACTGGGAAGCTCTTTTTCCCAAAGCCTATTGGCCCGATCTGCGCAAATATTCGGTGCTGAACGGGCTCGATCCCTACTTGGTCGCATCGCTAATCCGCCAGGAGTCCGAATTCAACGTGCTGGCGCTCTCCCGAGCCAACGCCGTCGGCCTGATGCAGCTTCTGCCGAAAACCGGCAAGACCGTCGCCAAGCAAGTCAAGCTCAAGGGATACAGCGCGCCGCAACTTTACACCCCAGCTGTGAACCTGGAACTCGGCACCCGCTACTTCAAAGATATGGTCGACAAGTACAACGGACAGTTCGAATATGCGCTGGCCGCCTACAATGCCGGCAGCGACCGCGTAGGAGATTGGCTGGGACAGGGCCACTACCGCGATCCGCAGGAGTTCGTCGAGTCCATCCCCTTCACCGAAACCCGCGAATACGTGCAAGCCATCCTGCGCAATGCGAATGTGTATCGCCAGCTCTACGGGACGCCGTAGCGGGTCTGCGTAGGGACAGCCGCCCTCGGCTGTCAGGCGGGGCGAAGCCACGCCACGCTAGCAGCGGTCAGCTCTCAGTTATCAGTTGAAGCGGAGGGGCACCCATTCGCTGATTGGTTATTACCTTCGGAGCAATTGGGCAACAAATGAAGTAAGACGGTATGGGAACCGGATGAAACACGCTCTAGGCCGATTGTTGTGTCGGCGACTTCGTAAACACGATCTCAAACACCAGCAGCCCCGCTCCCACCACAATGGCGCTATCGGCCACATTGAAGGCCGGCCACTGGTGCGGGCCTACATAGAAGAGCAGAAAATCGACCACGTGCCGGCTGATGAGGCGGTCCCACAAATTGCCGATCGCGCCGCCCAGAATCAACGACAGTCCGATTCCAGTCGAGGTCATGGTGTGGCTGTTTTTCCAGAGCAGCGCGGAGACGATCAGCAGCGCAATCACAGAAAACAAAATCAGCAGGCCGACTTTCCATCCCGAGGGAGAATCCGCAAAAATACCAAACGCAGCGCCCGGGTTTTCGGCGTGGATGATGCGAAAAAATCCTGGAATGACCGGGATGCTGTCATGCAAGGAAAGCCGGTGCGCGATCGTCCACTTGGTAACGCGATCGAGAGCGACGACGAACAACGCGATCAGGAAATGATATTTGCGCATGACCCGGAAAGGCTTCCCCACTTATCTTCTCAGTCTATAGCTTATCGCGTTTGCGGAAGTCGGGGTTACGCGACGTCAATTTCCCCGCCGATTTCTCGGAGCACGGCGCTGCAACGCTCGCACACCGTGGGATAGTTCTTGTCCTCGCCCACGTGGGTCGAAAAATTCCAACAGCGTTCGCACTTCTGCCCCGGAGCTTTGCTCACCTGCACCACCACCGGCGAGTCGCCATTCCCCGATCCTTTTTTTACTTCCACGCCGGAGACGATAAAGAAGTAGCGCAACTCGCTCTTGAAGCGCTCCAGCGCGGAGAACACCGGATCAAGCGCGGTCAGCGTGACCTGCGCCTGCAGATTGCCTCCGATCAGTTTCTCGTTGCGCGCCTCTTCCAGCGCTTTCAACACAGTTTCGCGCACGGCCCGGACCATCTTCCAGTCTTCAGCTTGCTTAGGATCAGGGGCGATCGCACCTTCGTCCGTGCCCAGCAAGTCTGATGCTTCCGGGAAGGTCGTCAAATGCACGCTCTCCAGCCTCCCTTCGACGGGTGGCAAGTACTGCCAGACTTCTTCGCAAGTAAAGCTCATGATCGGCGCCAGCAAACGCGCCAGCGCTTCGCCGATGCGCCAGATCGCAGTTTGCGCCGCCCGGCGCGACGCCGATTTGCGCGCCGCAGTATAGAGCCGGTCCTTCAACACGTCGAAATAGAAAGCGCTCAGTTCCACGCCGCAGAAATTATTGATGCGGTGATAGATTTTGTGGAACGCAAACTCTTCGTACGAGCGTTGCACCTCCGCCGATACTTCCACCGCCTGCCGTAGCATGTATCGGTCGAGCGGCTGCAACTCGTCGAACGCGACCGCATCCTTCACGGGATCGAATCCATCGAGATTTCCGAGGATAAAGCGAAACGTGTTGCGAATGTCGCGATAGATTCCAGCGACCCGCTGCATGATCTGCGGCGAGCACGCGACATCTTCGCGGAAGTCGACCGAAGCTACCCACATGCGCACGATTTCGCCACCGAGCGTATCCGCGATCTCGACCGGATCCACCGTGTTACCCAGCGACTTCGACATGGCGCGGCCCTGTTCGTCCAGCGTCCATCCGCTGGTTGCCACCATGCGATAAGGAGCGCTGCCTTCGTAGCCGATGGCGCAGAGCAGGGAAGAATGAAACCATCCGCGGTGTTGGTCGCCGCCTTCGAGATAAAGATCGGCGGGCCAGGGCAGGTTCGGCTCATGGCCGAGCACGGCGGCGTGGCTCGATCCCGACTCGAACCAGACGTCGAGAATGTCAGTCTCTTTCTTGAATTTGGTGCCGCCGCAGTGGGCACACTTGTGGCCCGAAGAAAGAATCGCGTCGGCCTCGGGTGTGTACCAGGCATCGGCGCCATGCTGCGCAACAAACTGCACCACCTTCCGGTTGATGTGCGGATCCTTCACCGGTTTGCCGCAGTTGTCGCAGAGAAACACCGCGATCGGGACACCCCACACGCGTTGCCGCGAAATGCACCAGTCCGGGCGTGTCGCGATCATATTGGCGATGCGGTCTTCGCCCCAGGCCGGGTCCCACTTCACCTTGGCGATCTCTGCCAGCGTGCGGCTGCGCATGGTTTCACCGTTTGCCCCGCTCTTCATCGGCGTATCCATGCCGATGAACCACTGCTCCGTCGCACGAAAGATCACCGGGTTGTGACACCGCCAGCAATGCGGATACGAATGCTCCATTCTTTCGGTATGCATCAGCACGCCGCGCTTCTTCATTAGTTCAACGATCGGATCATTAGCATCGAAAACCCGCTTGCCCTCGTACTCCGGAAGGCCGTGGCGCATGATGCCTGCCTTGTCCACGTTACAGGTTGGATCAATCTTGTATTTCTGGCCGGTGATGAAATCTTCGGCGCCGTGTGCGGGAGCGGTATGCACCACGCCCGTGCCTTGGTCCATGGTGACGTAATCCGCCAGCACACCGACGACCTTCCGATCCAGAAACGGGTGCCGGAACTCGGCATATTCCAGCTTGCGACCGGGGAAGCGGGCGACCTCGCGCGCCGATTGCAGTCCAGTTTTCTCTTGTACCACCGACGCGAGCCGGGCGCCTACGATAAACACGTCGCCGCCGGCTTCGAGTGCCACGTATTCTTCGTCCGGATGAAACGCCACCGCCATCGATGCCGGCAGCGTCCAGGGAGTCGTGGTCCAGATGATGGTGGAAACTTTCTTGCCTTTGAGCGCCGCGTCGAGCGCAGTCGGATCGCCGGCGAACGGATATTTCACCCATACCGTCGGGCTCGTGTGGTTCTCGTGCTCGACTTCGGCTTCCGCCAATGCCGTCTCGTCGAAGACGCACCAGTACACCGAACGCAATCCCTTGTAGACGAAGTCGTTTTCCAGGAAGCGATAAAGAATGTCGAGTACCGCCGCTTCGTATTGCGGCGTCATCGTGGAGTAGGGCCGGTCAAACCGGCCGAATACGCCAATGCGCTTGAACTGCGAGCGCTGCAGGTCGAGAAACTTTTCCGCGTATTTCCGGCATTCGCTGCGCACATCGACCGCAGCCATCTGCAGTTTTTTGCCGCCCAGCATCTGGTCCACTTTGATTTCGATAGGCAGCCCGTGGCAGTCCCATCCCGGAACATACGGCGAATCGAAGCCGGCCATGTTCTTCGACTTCACGATGAAGTCCTTCAGGCATTTATTCATCGCCGTCCCCAGATGGATGGGCCCGTTGGCGTACGGGGGTCCGTCGTGCAGAACATAGGTTGGCGCGCCCTTACGCACTTCCCGGATGCGGTCGTAGATCCGCTGCTCCTCCCATCGAGCCAGTATTTTGGGCTCATTCTGGGGTAGCCCCGCCTTCATGGGGAAGCCGGTTTTGGGCAAATTGATGGTAGATTTCAGATCCATCGGCACTGGCAACGTTCTCCCAACTGATTGAATCTTTTCATTATATAGGGAGTGCGAAAAGGACACGTCCAATGGGGGCTGCCTCACTTGGGAACGAATTCAAAAAGTACTATTTCCGGTCGGGGAAAAGCGTGTACAATTTTCACCAGATTGAAACCTGCGCGCATCTAACTGACTGGGAATCATTGGGGCGGCAAGGTTCGCCCATTTTGCAGCGATCTTGGGGGAACGGTCGTGCATCTAAATGAGCGACGCCCACCGTGAACTTGGGGTTACTGCTCGGGAAAATATGCCAGAATTCGAAACACCGCAGAATTCGATGGGGCCAGAGCCGGAGCTGCATCTTCTGCTAACGAATCAGACTCTGGACGAGCCTCTGTGGAAATCCCTGCTCCGCAATATTGACGACTTCTTCTTCCCGAAAAAACTCCCTCCGCTGGTCCTGACCTCGAAGCCCGTCCCAGTGCGCGACATCTGGGGCTTCTACAACTACAAGAAACGCGGAGCGTTTGGTTCAACGGTCATCCACCTACTGGCAGTGGCCCTCATCATCGCCGCCACCTTAGTGGGACGGAAGATCGTCGAAGTCGCCAAGCCGAAAGAAACCGTCTTGTTGATCGCGCCCGATGAACTTCCCGTGTTGCCGCCTTCGAAGAGCGTGAGCGGCGGCGGAGGCGGTGGTGGCGATCGCGACAAATTGCAGGCATCGGCAGGCCGTTTGCCCAAGCAGTCGATGCAGCAGTTCACTCCGCCCATGGTCGTGGTGCGCAACCAGGATCCGAAGCTGCCAATCGCCCCGACGATCGTGGTTCCCCCCGACATTCACTTGCAGCAGCCGAACCTGCCCGACCTGGGCAATCCGCTTTCGCATCTGCCGTCTGTGCCTTCGAATGGAACCGGCTCCGGCGGCGGCATTGGCTCCGGTAGCGGCGGCGGCGTCGGTTCCGGCCAAGGTCCCGGGTTCGGCCCTGGTCACGGCGGCGGCACCGGTGGGGGAGCGTTCCACGTTGGCGGTGGTGTTTCCGCTCCGAAACAGATTTATGCACCGGACCCTGAGTATTCCGAGGAAGCCCGCAAAGTTAAGCACATGGGTACAGTCGTATTGTGGCTGGTGGTCGGGCCCGATGGTAAGCCGCGCGATATCCGGGTGGCTCGCACTTTAGGATTGGGTCTGGATGAAAAGGCCATCGAAGCTGTAAAAACCTGGATCTTCGAACCGGCTTATAAAGATGGCAAGCCGGTCGCTGTGCAGATCAACGTCGAAGTCAATTTCCATTTGTACTGACCCGGCTCTACCGAAAAGCTTTGGGAGCCCAGGAAGCGGCCGCGCAAGCGGCCGTTTTTAGTTTGAGTGTGGGGATGGGGCTCTGCCCCGTCGAAGCCGTGCGCAGAACGGCTTCCGCGCCTACTCCTTCAAATCCACATGCACCACGTCTTCGACCGGAAGCCCGAGGAACCGCGTTCCCATCATCCTGAATTTCTCCGCCGAATCCGTCGCAAAGAACTTTACCTCGGGAACGCCTCTCCGCTCGCTTCCTGTTTGAGCTGAAGACGTCTGAGCTGAAGACGGCAGCGCTTCGATCTGCAGTTGACGCGCCACCTCCCGCGCCGTCGACTCGGCTGAGTCCACGATCGCGACGTGCTCCGGCGCCATTCGCCGCAACAGTGGCTTGATCAGCGGATAGTGGGTGCAGCCGAGTACCAGCACGTCGGCATCTCGTGCGTCGCCCGAAAAAGCTTCCGACAAGTAAATCTTTGCCACCTGCTCGGTTACCGTATGTTCCACCCACCCCTCTTCGGCCAGCGGCACGAACAGAGGACAAGCCTTTTCCCGCACCGCGACTTTTCTGGCTTCAAGCGCGCGCCGGTAGGCGTGGCTGCTCATGGTCGCCTCCGTGCCGATGACGACCACCTTCCGCGTACGAGTGGCCGCTGCCGCCGCTTCCGCTCCCGGGTCGACCACGCCGATCACTTCCACGCCCGCCGCGGCTTTGATCTCGTTCAGGGCCAGCGCGGTCGCCGTGTTGCAGGCGATCACCAGCAGGTCCGCTCCCCGATCCTGCAAATAGCGCACCGCCCCGACCGCGTAGTGCGCCACTGTTGCCGCTGACTTCGATCCATAAGGAAGCCGCGCCGTGTCGCCGAAGTAGAGATAGTCGGCGTCAGGGATGCGGTCGAGCAGCGCGCGCAGGACGGTGAGGCCCCCTACGCCCGAGTCAAAAACGCCGATCGTCGTCCTGCGTGAATTGGACACAGTGAGCAGAGTTCAACCTTCCGCGGTGGTTGGACTGATGACCGACCGGATTGCGGATATTCGATTTGCCGGAAAACCTCCCTGGCGGGCGTGTTCGCGGACCATCTCTTCATTCGGTGCGATGTAGACGCAGTAGATCTTGTCGTCGGTGACGAAACTTTCAAGCCACTGGACCTGTGGACCAAGTTTCTGGAGAACGCCGCAGGACTTCTGCGAGATGGCCTTGAGTTCCTGCTGCGTCAATTTGCCGGCGTTGGGAATCTCACGTTCGATGACATATCTCGGCATGGTGCGCTCCTGATGTTGAAATTCTGGCTGCTGCAACTGCGAACCCGAATTCTAGCACCGCTCGAAGTTCCGTAGACATCACAACTTTTTACCGCGAGGCGCTGACTTTAGTCGGCGTCGAGTCGACATCCTCAAACGAGAACGCGATCGAAACATTGGGATATTCCTTTCCCCCGATCTCCACATACGGATAGACAAAATAGTTCAGCGGCGCTCCCTCCTGCGCCGGCGCCAGTTTCAGATCGCGTCCTTGCGTGAACTGCACCCGATTCACATCGTGCGCGCCGAAAAAGTAATCATGCTTGTCCTGATGCTTCCATGCCTCAGAAATATCCACCGGGACCCAGCCCGTCGCATCCAGATAGAACTCCGCCCAGCAGTGGTATCCCGGAATCTCTGCGGAATGTTTATCGGCCGGAAGCGGGAAACCGATCTCAAAGCGCGCCGGAATTTTCTCGGCTCGCGCCATCGCAATAAAAACCGAATGGAAATCGGTGCAGTTGCCATGCTTCGAATCGCAGGCCCAGAGCGTGTCGCCGTGTCCCCAGCCCTCGCCGCTCTTGTCGTATTTCATGGTGCGAAAAACGTATTCGTAGATGGCCTTCGCCTTTTCGAGCGGCGTGATCGCTCCTTTCGTTTCCTGCGCGGCCAATTGCGCCGGAATTCCCGTCACCGGCACCAGCCGGTCCGCCTCCAGAGATCGCGCCAACTCGACTCGTGACGCGGGCGCAGTCCGCACGTCACTAAGCGGTTTTCCGTTCATCAGCACCACGTGCTCTCTTCGCACCACCTCGTAGTTCACGGAGAACTTGTACTCGCCCTTGTCAGTTTTCGAAGCCTCAGCGTACAGAACTTCGTTCCCATATTCCGGCTGGTGCACCTGCTTGAGCGGCAAGTCACCGCTCTTTGCAACGACCGTCACTTCCTGGAAGGCGTCGGAGTGGGCCAGCGGAATCCAGACCCGCACCCGCTCGCCGGGGCTGACATTTTTCACTGTGAATGTGTAGTGGAAGTTGAAGTGGCGCTCTTTCTGGGTCAAAGCAGGCTGAGCGAGAGCCGGCAAAGGCGACAACGCAAGCAACAGGAACAGCAGGGGCCGAGGCAGCATGACTCATCCTTTCGACGAGATCATTCGACGAATGATCGCTTTCGCTAACGCTTGCTGAAAGCAGGGAAACGGCCGACGGACGTTTTAGGCGGGACTATCGTCAAGTAAAACCGCGGCCGGAGAGTCGAGGCGTGCACCGCATAGTTCGGAGTACGTTCGGAGTACGTTCAGAGTATAGTTTCGCAGCCTGCCTGTCGAACCGCCGCCCTGTCAAATCCCGCCAGTTGCCTCACCCATCCACCGCCCGTTATCCTTCAGGCCATGCCCAGCACTCTTGTCGAATGCGTTCCTAATTTTTCGGAAGGCCGCGACCCGGCCAAAGTCGACGCCATTGTCGAAGCCATGAAGATCCCCGGCGTCTATCTCCTCGACCGCGAGATGGATTCCGACCACAACCGCTCGGTCATCACCCTGGTCGGCGAGCGTGAAGCCATTCAGGAAGCCGCCATTCGCGGGGTAGGGAAGGCCGCCGAGTTGATCGATCTCACCAAACATAAGGGTGCGCACCCGCGCATGGGAGCAGCCGATGTCGTGCCCTTCATCCCGATTGACGGCGTCACCATCGAAGACTGCGTTGCCATGGCACGCCACGTCGGAGCCGAGATTGCGAAACGCTTCCAGATCCCGGTCTATCTTTACGAAGCCGCCGCGGCCACGCCCGAACGGCAGAACCTCGAAAATATTCGCCGCGGTCAGTTCGAAGGTATTCGTGCCGAAATAGCGACCAATCCCGCGCGCAAGCCTGACTTCGGCGAGCCCCGCGTGCATCCCACGGCCGGCGCAACGGTCGTCGGTGCGCGCAAGTTTCTCATTGCCTACAACGTCTTCCTGAATACGCCCGACGTCGAGATCGCCAGGAAAATCGCGAAAGCCGTGCGCTTTTCGGGCGGCGGCCTGCGCTTCGTCAAGGGTGCCGGATTCCTGGTGCGCGGCATGGCCCAGGTCTCGATGAACCTGACCGACTTCGAGCAGACCCCCATCCACCGCGCCTTCGAATTCGTGAGACGCGAGGCCCTGCGTTACGGCGTCATACCGGTTTCAAGCGAGATCGTCGGCCTGATTCCGAAGCGTGCCTTAGAACAGGCCGCGGAATGGTTTCTGCAAGTCGAAAACTTCGATTCCTCGCTCATCCTCGAAAATCGTCTTGCAGCGGTGATGAGCGGCAAGATGGCAGTCGGCGGCCTTCGCGCCGGAGTCGAGCCCTTCATCGAACAACTGGCCGCTCCCACCGCAACTCCCGGAGGAGGCAGTGCCGCCGCCGCCAGCGGCGCCATGGCCGCCGCACTCGCAAGCATGGTCGCGTCGATGTCGCGCGGCAAGAAAGCTTATCTGCAGTACGAAAGCCAGCTCAGCGAAGCAATCGCGAGGCTCAGCCAACTTCGCGAGCAACTCAAGTCAGCGATCGACGCCGACGCCGAGTCCTACAACGTCGTCATGAAGGCCTACAAGTCGGCCAAGTCGTCAGATGGCAAGGCTGATGCCACTGCTAATACTAACGACGGTGCCGCCGCGATCGCCGCCGCGCTCAAACAGGCGACCAGCGTGCCTTTAGGCGTTGCCGGAAACGTAGTCGAGGTGGCGCAGATTGCAACCAATCTGAAACCGATCACCAACCCAAACATGAAATCCGATCTGACGACCGCAATCGCCCTGGCAAAAGCTGCCCTCGAAGGCGCGCTCGCGAACGTCGAGATCAACCTTGAGTCGTTGAAGGACGAAGGCTTTGTGGCAGAGACACGGAAGAGAGCGCTAACTCTGAAGGTGTAACCATGCTCAAAAAAATCGATCCTCGTGCTGATGATTGTCGCCGGAGTCGCCGCCATCGGCAGTTCCCTAAAATCCCGTAACAATACCACGCCGCCTTCGCTGCCGATCTCCGCAAAGGAGCCCAATGCCTGACTATCTGATTTGTCGCGTGCAGACCCATGAAAAATGCCTCTTCCGCGAGTCGAAACGTCGCCAACCGGGTTACTATTCGGCAGAACACAATACGGCAGTGGCAAGGAGTTCCTCCTATGAGTCCCGCTCGTCTCTTGTTTGTGTCCAGCGCAGTTCTCGGCCTGAGCGCGCTTCTGCTCAACCTCAGCGCTTGCGGCAGTAGCTCGCCGGCAGGCCAAACGTCCAGCTATGCGCTCACTGCCGCAGCGTTGAACCCAGCTTCAGTCACCGCAGGAAGCGCGTCCACTTCCGCCATCACCGTGACGCCGGCAAATGGATATACCGGCAGCGTCAGCCTTTCGTGCAGCAGCATCACCGGTGGCACCCCGGCTCCCACTTGTTCCTTCAGTGCGTCTCCGATAACGATCACGGGCACCGCTCCGGGCACTTCCACGCTGACGGTTTCCACTTCGAGCAGCACACCCGGCGGCAGCTACACCATCACCGTCACCGGAAGCGATGCCAAGAGTTCGGCCCCCAGCAACGGTCCTCAGGCGCTGAAACTAACAACGGCGGCCGTGATCCAGCACGTTGTGGTCATCTTTCAGGAGAACCGCACACCGGATAATCTTTTCCAGGATCCGGCGCTATACAATCCGCCGCGCAGCGCGGACATTGCTCAAAGCGGCGTAAACTCGCTTAACCAGACCATTACGCTCAGCCCCATCGACCTGGGCACGGCCGGCTCCAACCCTCAGAATTACGACCTCAGCCACGCCAATTCCGCCTTCGTTTCCATGTATAACGGTGGCCTAATGAACGGGGCCAACCTAATTCCGTGCTCTCCAGCCGCCAATTGCCCTCCAAATGCGCATCCCAACCCGCAATTCATGTACGTCAAGCCATCCGATGTTCAGCCCTACTTCGCTCTGGCCGAGCAATACACTTTCGGCGACCGCATGTTTCAGACCAACGAGGGACCGAGCTTCCCGGCTCACCAGTTCATTCTTTCCGGTACTTCGGCCCCTACTGCTACCAGCGACCTGTTCGCGGCGGAGAATATGAGCGGGGGAAGCATCGCGGGCTGCATCGCCACGGCCGGGACAACGGTGGCGCTAATCAACCCGTCGGGCGTTGAGTTCTCGTCGCAGTACCCTTGCTTCGAACATGCAACCCTCACGGATCTGCTTGACGCCGCGGCCATCTCCTGGCGCTACTATGCCCCCTCCGCCGGTTCCATCTGGACCGCGCCCGACGCCATTGACCACATCTGCCTGCCGCAGACCATCAACGGCACGCTCACCTGCACCGGCACGGATTGGACCAACAATGTGATCATTCCGGAATGGCAAGTGTTGCAGGACATTACCAACGGCCAACTTGCGCAAGTGAGCTGGATCATCCCCGATGGCGCCCACTCCGATCACGCCGCGAGCAACAACGGCAGTGGACCCTCCTGGGTGGCCGCCGTTGTCAACGAAATTGGCAATAGCCCGTATTGGGCAAACACCGCCATCATCATTACCTGGGACGATTGGGGAGGCTGGTACGATCACGTCGCGCCCACCGTCATCAACGACGGTGTCAGCTGGGGATCGGGATATGTCTATGGCTTCCGCGTTCCCCTGATCGTGGTTTCGCCCTACGCCAGGGCCGCTTACACTTCTCACACCACCCACGACTTCGGCAGCATCCTCAAATTCATCGAGACCACTTTCAATTTGTCCTCGCTCGGATACGCCGACGCTCGGGCTGACGACCTTTCCGATTGTTTTAACCTGACCCAGACGCCCATCACCTTCCAGAAAATCCCCGCAGCTCTCGACGCTGCCCACTTCATCAACGACAAGAGTCCGCCCACCGACCCCGATGATGACTAGCACCCGTTCGCAAATAGGGATATGAGCAAAGCCGAGCGGCTGATCAGGCTACTTTGTTGAGCTGGGCCGCGCTAGAGAAGGTAACACGCAAGAAAATCCACCTAAGGACATCGGCGCTCCTACCCATCCCGGATTCGCTGGAGGACAGGAGGACAAACCGTTTGTGACTGAGACGCAGAAGCGCACAGCAGTGCTCAGAGACTAGAATCTATTTCATCGCACGCGAAATGCCGCATCCAAGGCGGGGCGCACTAACCGCATGGTCACTGAAATCGACTCCCTGGTGCCCATCCCTTAGGCAGCAGTAATCATTTCCATCGGCTCGGCAGTCTCGCCGACGGGCTCGCGGACGGGCTCGCGGATCGTCCGTAGCGCCTCGGCAATCTCAACGCTAGTGATGCTCCCTTTGCCGACCAGGTCGCCGAGTGACAAAATACCCGCGACTTCATGTCTCCCATTCACCACCGGCAGGCGGCGGACCTGATGCTCTTCCATCAGCTCCAGTGCGTAGCGAACGTCATCTCCTACAGCGCAGCAAATGGGGTCCGTCGTCATGCACTCGCTGATCCAGATATCCGCCGGATCTTTGCCACCAGCCACAACATGCAGACAAAGGTCGCGATCGGTTACCATCCCGACCAGCTGTGGATTGGTCGGATCCAGGACCACCGGCAAGACTCCAATATTTAACTGTTGCATGGTCGTGGCAGCTCTCACTACAGAACTGGATGGGCAGCAAAATGCTGGGTTCTTAGTCATTACCTCATGAACTTTCATAGCTCACCTCTAAACACTCAACGTCCAAACTAGGGCATTGCCAATGATAGAGCAACACTAGAACACGCTGAACTCAAGCTGTCAGTGAGTGAAATCACAAGCCTGAGTGAGGTGCCGGGGTTCCTCGTGATGTGTCGCTTGTCAATGAAAGAGGCCGTTGCATTGCGGTCACCGCATCCAGTCCCCAGTCCGCCAATTCGGCCAGTTAGTGCAGCAACTGCTGGCGCTCCTGCGGCTTGGGTATGATGTTTTCCGTAAAGGTTTACGTTTTCCGGAGGGAGTGAGCTAGCTCGGTCCACAGTCGCAACTCCTCACGGTTAAATTCGCCTCGCGCGCCGCCGCGGATCCAACCCCTTAATCCCACGTATACCGCGTCCGCGCCAGTCTGAAACGCCTGCTTGGCCGCCTCGAGAACATCCCTAATTGCGGGAAGTTCCTCCTAACTTCATGATTCTACAAGACCGGGGGGGGGCCACATCCTAGTTAGTTTAATGCCCTTGTAGGAAATAAATGCTTGCGCGAGGACGCGGCATTTAGCCGGAAGATCTCTGAAAGCTACTGATCGGGAGTCGGATCGAATCCGGCGCAATCCGGAGTGGACAATGACGTACATTTCGAACGCAATCTCCTGCGTTTCGAGCGTTCCAGCACCATGCGAGGTGGACGCACTTTAGTTACGGTCCTGCCTCGTTAATTAGGGACTAGAATATGAAAGAACAGGTGCAGGTGAAGGACCGCCAAAGATCGTCAACCCAGGGTTTGCGGTTTGCATCTAAACTCTGCAGATAAACTCTGCAGGCCCATCTTGAGGACATTCGTTTTGAGGAACTCTATGAAGAATTTGTGTTTCGCGTTTTTGCTTCTGTGCACCACGATCGGCTACGCCATGCCGGTCGCGTCGTCGGCGCGTTCCATGGTGCCTTCTGAAATTCAGCAACTGATCGGCGTCGACTATCGGGCGCTCAAGGATTCGCCCACTGCGCTGGCGCTCAAAGACAAAGTGCTGCCCGACAACCTGAAGGAATCCGAGACCGCCCTGAAGGGCATCGGCATCGACGTCGAGCACGATCTCGACCAGCTCGATGTCGCCTCTTTCCGGACGGAGAAGAAGGGCATTCAAACCGTCTACGTGGCGCAGGGGGCGTTTTCGGCCAAAGTCGTCCTCAAGAAGTTGAAGCTCAAGAAGATCACGGCCACAAAATACGGCACCGACCGCATTTACCCGATGGATAACGGCCTGGTGATGACCTTCCTTGACGACAACACGCTGGCCTTCGGCACCGAGGCCTCGTTGCACAGCGCCCTCGATACCCGCGCCGGCAAGCGCCCATCGCTTGATTCCAATCCGGTGATGACCGACCAGATGTCGGCCGTCGATGGCGCGCCCCTGTGGAGCGTCCTCGACCAGCAGGGAACTCAGGCCATGATGTTTTCGGTGATGGGCGATGCCGCAAGGGTCGGCGACTACGACAGCATCAAGAAGCGCATTCTGGCTTCTCGCTACACCATGAACTTCGCGACTGGAGTGAATTTCGATCTGAGCGTTCAAACCGCCGACTCGATGACGGCGGCCACGCTGTCCACGATCCTCAAGGGCGTTATGCTTTTCAAAAAGCTCAGTGCCAGCCCGGTCGAAAAGACTGCCATTGACGCCGCCACCGTCGATTCCGACAGCTCCAACCTGCAAATCCACTTCAAGACAGACGACCAGAAATTCCAGTCCCTGATGAACTCGCCGCTGTTCGCCGCCGTTTCACACTGACGTTTCGTACGAATCCGAAGCCAAAGAAAGAAAACGTCCCGGATGTTTCCTCCGGGACGTTTTCTTTAGCATCGAACGCGCTGCCTCTTCTCGATAGTCTCGTGAATAGTTGCTTCCTGAACGGTTGATCGGGTTCGTGCGGCGCTTCCGTGCGCACGCAACGGTTCGATACGAGGCAACCTTCTTGACAACGTTTCAGACGCACTGTACAACTCTCGTGCGTTCAACGCTGATTTATGGTGGGGAATTGCAATGCTCTGAGAAAGTTGCGTGAGAGTTTGCCCGAAAATGGGCGCGAAGCCAATGAGGGTTCTAGTTACAGGGGGAGCGGGCTACATCGGCAGCGTGGTTGCCGAGGAGCTATTGCAGGCCGGACACCAGGTTGTCGTTTTCGATAACCTGAGTCGCGGCCATCGCCAGGCAGTGCCGAAAAACGCGGAACTGGTGGTGGGCGACCTGGCGGATCGCGCTTGCCTTGACCAGTTGCTCCGGTCTCGAGCGATGGATGCCGTCATGCATTTTGCGGCGCTGATCGAAGCGGGCGAGTCGATGAAGGCTCCGGAAGAATTTTTCCGCAACAACACGTCGAATGCGCTGACCCTGCTCGAAGCGATGCTCGCCGCTCGGATCAAGCGTTTCGTCTTCTCGTCAACGGCTGCGCTCTTCGGCAATCCCGAGCGCATTCCGATTGACGAGGACGACCCCGTTCTTCCGACCAATGCGTATGGCGAATCGAAGCTGCTGGTGGAGCGAATGCTCGCCTGGTTCCACCAGATTCACGGCTTGCGCTATGCCAGCCTGCGATACTTCAATGCTGCCGGCGCGTCCCGCCCGGACCAAGGGGAAGCGCACCAGCCAGAGACGCACCTGATCCCCCGGATTCTGCAAGTCGCCCTCGGCCGCGCGGAACACGTGAACATTTTCGGCACCGACTACCCCACGCCCGATGGCACTTGCGTGCGCGACTACATACACGTCGGCGATCTGGCGCGCGCACACCTGCTGGCGCTGCAAGCGCTCGAGAATTCCAGTCCGTTGATCTACAACCTGGGCAACGGACAGGGGTTCAGCGTGCGCGAGGTGGTCGAAGTGGCGCGGAGCGTCACCGGACATCCGGTTCCCGTCATCGAATCGGCGCGCCGCGCCGGTGATCCAGCGGTGTTAATTGCGAGCTCGGAGAAAATCCGGCGCGACCTGGGCTGGCAGCCGAGGTTCCCGGATTTGAAATCCATCGTGGAAAGCGCGTGGCAGTGGCATCGCACGCATCCTGACGGATATCCGGGATGAAGATGGCACCCCGCGAACTCGGCAACCCATAGCAGGCTCGGGTGCGGCACCCGGAACTCGATTCGCAGGAGAAATGCACATAGAGAGCTCCGTGAGTTGTAATACCATCTCGAAGAAAATGAATTCCTGGCCTCTGCACCAACAGGCGAAAGGGCTGCCACTGTGGCGCGCGACGAAAAGGCTGGCTACAACCGTTTCCTCCTGCTGGTAGCGGGACTTGGCGGCTTGCTGTACGGCGTGGATGTCGGCATTATTGCGGGGGCTTTGCCTTATCTGGAGGCCACCTCCGGATTGAATGCGGGCCAGCTTTCCATTGTCGTTGCAGCTGTGCTCCTCGGTAGCGTGATCTCAACCCTGTTTGCCGGCGCGCTGGCCGACTGGATGGGGCGCAAGCCTCTGATGATGCTCAGCGGAGTGCTATTTGTCTGCAGCATTCCCATCATTGCCCTCTCGCATGGCTACGAGTCGTTGGTTCTTGGCCGTCTGTTACAGGGCATCAGCGCCGGCCTGATCGGTGTAGTGGTCCCGCTGTATCTGGCGGAGTGCTTGGCGGCCACGAACCGCGGCAAGGGGACGGGCATCTTCCAGTGGCTGCTGACACTCGGTATTGTGACGGCGGCCATCGTTGGCATGTTCTTCAGTTTTCGCGTCGAAGAGGTGGCCAAACTGGGCGATCCCGCGAGACTGTTCGCCTTCAAAGATACGGCTTGGCGCAGCATCTTCTGGGTTTCGCTGCCACCCGGCATCTTGTTCGTGATCGGTAGCCTGATGGTGTCGGAGTCTCCGCGCTGGCTGTTTCGCCGCGGAAAAAGGGATGCCGCCTACGCCGCGCTTCTGCGCTCTCGCACCAACCAGCAAGCGAACGTTGAGCTTGCGGAAATGGAACAAGCGGCCGCTGCTGAAAAGTCCAAAACCTCAACCGGCGCCAAGGCTGTCGGAGCCAAGGTCGTCGGAGTGAAGCTCAAGGAATCACTCTTCCGCCGCAAATATGTGATTCCGTTTGTCCTGGCCTGTGTCATTCTGGCCTGCAACCAGGCCACTGGCGTCAACTCCATCATTGGCTACAACACCAACATTCTTTTGCAGAGCGGGCTTTCCGATCTCCAGGCGCACTGGGGCTACGTTATTTTCACCATCATTAATTTCCTGATGACCATTGGCGGCGTGCTGCTGGTGGATCGCAAGGGACGGAAGTTCCTGCTGTCGGTGGGCAGTGCCGGCATCATCGTGTCGCTCCTCTGCACCGGCCTGCTATTCCGCCGGACGGAAAAGCTGCGCGTGGATTCCCGGGATGCGGTTCAGTCTATGGTTGACGCCGGCCAGAAGGTCACCTTGCTTTACGACGAGAAGGCCGCGGATGCGCTCCTCGCGGCGAGCGGAGACGCTGGCAAGGCGATCCGCAACCGGCCGACATCGCTGGTCATGATCTATTCGTACGGAGATTTCCGCGCTGCGACCAGGGTTGCGCGTTCCAACGACACGTCAGCCAAGCCCATTGAGATCACACGCGAAAGCTGCGTGCCCGCCAATAAAGTAGTCGCGTTTTTCTCGAATCCCTTCAGCAACCTCGATGCGTCGCGCAAGGCGTCGCTAAGAATTGACAATGCACTGATCACCCCTGTGGCGACCACTCACAATGGTTGGCTGGTGGCGATCAGTCTTTTTGTCTTTATGGCGTTTTTCGCGATCGGTCCCGGAGTATGCGTGTGGTTGGCGCTTTCGGAGTTGATGCCGACCCGGATTCGCTCCAACGGCATGAGCATTGCCCTGTTGATTAACCAGGCGGTTTCAACGACCATAGCCGCCATGTTCCTGCCGACCGTCGGCAAGCATGGGTACTCGACCATGTTTTTTGGCTTTGCCGCCTGCACCGTAATCTACTTCATCACTGCCGCGGTGTTCCTGCCGGAAACGAAAGGGAAGACTCTGGAAGAAATCGAAGCGCATTTTGAGGGAGCGGCCGGGAAGTCTGCTCTCTCAAGGACGTAGCCCACGCTCATTCAGGCTTGAGTTCCGCGCCAGCGCCTCGCTTCAACTTGAAGAAGTCGCGACGCGTACCGATTCTGTCCTCTAGTTATCGGAAAACATTACGGTTACAAGCAGGTGTGACCGGGATCACAGAACCTCCGCCCTAAGAAAGTTCAATATTGGGGTTTGTTAGATGCAGGGTTGTGGATGTATTCTCGTTCCGATGTGGGCAACGAAAACTCGAATGGAGCTTAAAGATGAAGAGAATTAACGTCCCAGTGTTTACCGTCGCAGCAGCATTGGCTATTGTTCTTGCCCTTCCCCTATCCGCGCATGCGCAAGACGCAGCGGCACTCTACAAATCGAAATGTGCGATGTGCCACGGCGCAGATGGAAAGAAAACGGCCGGCCACGATTTCACATCTGCCGCCGTGCAAAAAGGATCGGATGCCGATCTAGAGGCCGTCATTACGAACGGCAAGCCCCCCAAGATGCCCAAGTACGGAGATAAGTTGAAGCCGGAAGAGATTAAGGGCCTGGTGGCTTACATCCGGACGCTGAAATAGTTCTGGCCAGTTTTTGCCAACAAGATTAAGGGAGATTGTCCAGCGCGGCGGGTGATCCGGCGGCGGGTGTTGGAGTGTGTCCACGGCACTGGCCCATAGAAGGAAGGAGACTAGCGGTTTCAAATGACTCTGCGAGAACGCATCCGAGACTGGTCGCAGCCAATCTATTATCTGGGGCAGAATCCCATTACGCTGACGGGCGCCGTGGTCACGACGAGCACGGCGCTCACCACCATCGCCTTCTGGTTCTATGACATCTTCTTGCCGGGGCCCCCGCATCCTTATATTGGCCTTCTGGTCTTTCTCATCCTCCCGGGCATTTTTGCACTCAGCTTATTGCTGATTCCACTTGGCATCTGGCTTAGGCGGAGAAGTCTGCTCGCGAGCGGGAAACTGCCGGAGATTTTCCCCGCCATAGACCTGGGGCTGCCCGTGGTGCGGCGTACCTTGGAGTACGTGGCAGCGGCGACCGTCCTCAATCTTCTCATTGTTGGGACCGCATCCTACCGTGGCGTGCAGTACATGGATTCCACGGAGTTCTGCGGGCAGACTTGCCACACCGTGATGGATCCCGAGTTTACGGCCTATCAGAATTCTCCCCACTCGCGGGTGGACTGTGTCGCGTGCCACATCGGGCCGGGAGCATCGTGGTTTGTGCGCTCGAAGCTTTCCGGTCTGCGCCAGGTCTTCGCGGTAACGTTCCACACTTATTCGCGCCCCATTCCTTCGCCGGTAGAGCATCTCCGCCCGGCGCGCGAGACCTGTGAGCAATGTCACTGGCCGCAACGCTTTACCGGCGGCAAGTTCCTGGTGAATACCAGCTACAAGGACGACGAGAAAAACACGCCCCAGAAGGACGTCTTGCTGCTGAAAGTAGGCGGAGGTACTTGGCGGGGTTCGGTCGGCATCCACGGGCGTCACCTCGCCGACAACGCCCGCATCCGCTACATTTCGACCGACGTCGAGCGGCAGACTATCCCGGCCGTGTTTTACACCGACGATACGGGGAAGACCACCGAATTCATTTCCAGCGATGCGAAGCCCACCAAAGAACAATTGGACAAGGGAGAACATCGCGTGATGGATTGCGTGGATTGCCACAACCGGCCCACGCATGCCTTCGACCTGCCTGAAAACGCAGTGGACAAGCAAATGGCGCTCGGGCTCATTAGCCCGGAGCTCCCCTACATCAGGAAAAAGTCGGTCGAGGTTCTCAAGGTGGATTATCCCACCCGCGCTGTGGCACAGCAGAGCATCATTGGCGCACTCAACAATTTCTATCGGACCAATTACCCGCAGATTTACGCGACGCGGCGCACACTGGTGGAGCAATCGGGCCAGGAGGTGGCGAATATCTACCTGCGCAACGTCTTCCCAGACATGCGTCTGACCTGGGGCACTCACCCCAATAATATTGGGCACAATGATTCGCCGGGCTGCTTCCGCTGCCATGACGGCAGTCATACCAGTGCCGATGGCCAGACCATCACCAACGATTGTTCCGCGTGCCATGACGTTCTAGCATCGGGGGAAGAAAATCCCAAGGTTCTGACCGACCTGGGAATGAAGTAAGCATTGCCGGAAGATGGTTTCATGAATCGGTTCCGGGTAGGGCACAGCTTCACAGCTTGGAGAATACAGCCCCGGAGGAGCGAACTAACTTAGCCCAGCGCTTCAGCGCTGGGTCGGGAAACGATAACAGATGTAAGTCCCGGAGGGACGACCCAGTTCTCGCGCACGCGCCCCGAGGGACGTGCCTTCCGAGTGGCAAGGCACTTATGAAACCAGCCCGAAAGTTTGACATGGCTGAAACAAAAATGGCTGAAACAAGAAATGTGCGAAGACCGTGGCGTGCTGGGCTGAGAATTATCGTTGCGACACTCGTCGCCACGGTGTTCTCCTTGCTGTTTTCAGCCCGCTCCGCACGCGCCGCCGACCAACCCGGAGCCGAATGTCTCGCGTGCCACGGCGACAAGAGCATGAGCACCACGCGAGCCGGCAAAACGGTTTCGCTGTACGTGGACGGGAAGAAATTTGCCACTTCCGTACATGGCAGCTTGGGGTGCACAGGCTGCCACGCCGACCTGGAAGGAAAGGATTTTCCGCACGAGAAGCCGGCGCCGGTAAAGTGCGGCACCTGCCACTCCACCGAGCAGGAGCAACATGCCCGCTCGCTCCACGGCAAGGCGGTTGCGCGCGGCGATCCGTTGGCGCCTCGCTGTGTGAATTGTCACGGCAACCACGACATCTATCCGGTGAAGGACCCGCGGTCAGCGGTGGCGCCAATGAAAGTGCCCTTCATTTGCGGCCAGTGCCATCGCGAAGGAACCGCTGTTTCGCGCAATCGCGAGATTGCCCAGAACAATATTCTGGAGAACTACTCCGAGAGCATCCACGGAGAGGCGTTGCTGAAAAAGGGACTGGCGGTGGCCCCGACCTGCGCCACGTGTCACACCCCGCACTTGATATTGCCGCATACCGACCCCGCTTCCTCGATCAATCGCCGGAACATTGCCGCCACCTGCACGAAATGCCATACCCAAATCGAAGCGGTCCACCGCAAGACCATTCGTGGAGAGCTGTGGGAAAAACAGGCCAACATCCTGCCCTCCTGCCCGGACTGCCATCAGCCGCACAAGATCCGCAACGTCTTTTATGAACTGGGCATGGCCAACGCGGACTGCATGCGTTGCCACGCGGATGAAAAGCTGCGTCGCGCGCGCGACGGGCAATCCATGTACGTCAGCGTAGGCGAGGTGAGCCATTCGCGCCACAACAAAGTGGCCTGCAGCCAGTGCCACTCGGAAGTAAACGCCTCCCGCGTGCGCGCTTGTGAGACGATCGTCCACGGAGTGGACTGCACCGCTTGCCACGATGAGATTGGCAAGCAGTACGCTGTCAGCATCCACGGACAACAGGTTGCCAAGAAGGATCCGAATGCCCCGATCTGCAAGGAATGCCATGGCACCCATGCCATCCTTGGCAAACAAGACCCGCAGTCGGCGACCTTCGCGACCAACGTTCCCGCGCTTTGCGCGCGCTGTCACCGCGAGGGCCAGAAGGCTGCCGTGCGCTACATCGGGACCCAGCACGAAATCATCACCAACTACACCGAGAGCATTCACGGAACTCTACTAAAGAACGGCCTGACGGTGACGGCGACCTGCACCAGTTGCCACACCGCTCACCACATCCTTCCCCGAAGCGATCCGTCCTCGAGCGTGAACGCAAACAACGTGCCGGACACGTGTGGCCTGTGCCATCACGGCATCGAGGAGCAGTTTGAGAACAGCATCCATGCCAAGCGAGTGAGCGGATACAGCAAGCCTCTCCCGGTTTGCAACGATTGCCACACCGCTCATGCCATTCATCGCACGGATGAGAACAGCTTCCGGCTGAACGTGATGGGCACGTGCGGACGCTGCCACGACGAGATCGCCAAGACCTATTTTGATACCTATCACGGCAAGGTCTCGAAGCTGGGGTACACGAAGGCGGCCAAGTGCTATGACTGCCATGGCGCTCACGACGTCCTTAAGGTGACGGATCCACGCTCGCACCTCAGCCGGGCGAACGTAGCGGCTACCTGCGGCAAGTGCCATGCGGGCGCGACCCGGCGCTTCGCCGGATACCTGACGCACGCTACCCACCACGACCCGAAAAAGTACCCGTTCCTGTTCTACACCTTCTGGGGCATGACCATGCTGCTCCTGGTGACCTTCGTGGTCGGTGGCGCTCATACCCTGCTCTGGCTGCCCCGAGCTTTCCAGATGCGCCAGGAGTTGCGCGCCGCCGAAGCGAAACTCGCGGCCACGCCTGAAACTCACGCCGCCAAGGAAAGCACCAAGGAGCACCCCGATGCCTAAGGGCGAAGTTCCGGAACGCCAGTTCGTCCGCTTCAGCCGGCTGCAGCGCATCCTGCACATCTGCATGATCGTGAGCTTCATGTGCCTGGCGCTGACGGGGTTGACCCTGAAGTTCTCCTACACAAGTTGGGCCGCGGTGCTTTCTCATCTGCTCGGGGGATTCGAGAGCGCGGGCAACATTCACCGCAGCGCCGCCCTCGTGATGTTCGGAGTTTTCATTGCCCATCTGGTGGACCTGTACCGCTTGAAGAAAAGGGAGCACGGTTCGTGGCTCGCGATGCTCTTCGGACCGGGCAGCATGATGCCGAACCGCAGGGACCTGACTGAGCTGGTGGGCACGCTGAAGTGGTTTGTGGGCCTGGGCAAACGGCCTGCCTATGGCCGCTGGACGTACTGGGAAAAGTTCGACTATTTCGCCGTGTTTTGGGGAATCGCGGTGATCGGTTCTACCGGCCTCACGCTCTGGTTCCCGGTGTTGTTCACGCGGTTTTTGCCGGGGTCGTTCCTCAACGTCGCCACCATCATTCACAGCGACGAGGCGCTGCTGGCCACGGGCTTCATCTTTACCGTCCATTTCTTCAATACCCACCTGCGCCCCGAAAAGTTTCCCATGGACATCACGGTATTCACCGGGCGCATGCCGCTGGAAGAATTGGAACGGGACAAGCCCAGAGAGTATGAAGCGCTGGTCGCCAGCGGGCAGCTGGAAGAACACATGGAGGAGGCGTATCAACCAATCGTCACCCGCACGATTCGAGCCTTCGCCTGGGCAGCGCTGACGGTGGGATTCTTCATTGTGTTGTGGATCATCTATGCGATGTTGTTCGCGTACCGCTAGCGCCGATTTGCGGTTGACTGCTTTGCACTTGAATTAACGAGAAGGGTGTTCCAATGCGCGCGACTCGGGTTGCTTTGATTTACCTGGCTTTGATTTTGACTTCGGCCCTGGCTGCGGCTGCGCCCGCCGGAGACCAGGACTGTCTGGCGTGCCATGGCGAAGCGGGAATGAAGTCCGCCGCCGGGAAAAGCATTTCGATCGACCCGGCCAAGCATGCCGCCAGCGCCCACGGGGTTCTCGGCTGCAGGGACTGCCACACCGCCATCAAAGAATTCCCGCATCCCGCCAAAATCGCCAAAGTGCAATGCGCCACCTGCCATGCCGACGAGGCCAAGTCCTTCCCCGCCAGCGTCCACTCCGCCCTCGGCGAATCCGCCTGCGCTTCCTGTCACGGCAGCGTGCACGAACTCACCACCGCGGAGAAACTTATTCCCGGAAAGTGCACCGAGTGTCACGCCGAGCAAGCGAAGGACCTGGCATCCAGCATTCACGGGCAGGCCGCGAAAAACGGCGACCCGGACGCGCCCAAATGCGTGTCCTGTCACGGTCCCATCCACGCCGTGAAAGACGCCAGCGAAGCCGACTCGACCGTTACTCGCAAGAACATGGCGGATACTTGCGCAAAATGCCACAGCGACGCGGGGTTCTTGTCGCGGCACAAAATTCCCGTGGCGCATCCGGCCGATTCCTACAAGCAGAGCGTTCACGGGCGCGCGGTCGCGCTCGGCAAGGAGGCGGCAACCTGTTCCAGTTGCCATGGCAGTCATGACATCTATCCCGCCACCGATGCCAGATCCAGCGTCAATCACTGGAAAGTGCCGGGCACCTGCGGCCAATGCCACAAGGAAATCGCCCGCGAGTTCAACGAGAGTGTCCACGGCGAAGCGGTCAAGAACGGCGTGCGCGATGCGCCGGTTTGCATCGACTGTCACGGCGAGCACCTGATCACAGACCCGAAAAATCCCAGCTCGCCCTTGAATGCCGAGAATGTTTCCTCGCAGACCTGCGGCCGTTGCCATGGCGATCCCCGCCTGGCCCTGCGCTATGAATTGCCAGTGGATCGCCTGTCATCCTACGCCGCCAGCTATCACGGGCTCGCCCTCCAGGAAGGGAAAGTGAGGGCGGCGAATTGCGCTTCATGCCATGGCGTGCACGCCATTCTCCGTTCCAGCGACCCGCGCTCGACCGTGAATCCCGCCAACCTCCGCAAAACCTGCGGGCAATGTCACCAAGGCGTGGCCGAAGCCAAATTCACCGTCGGTCCCATCCATGTGCAGACCGGCGCGGGCCCCAATAACCCGGTGGTCGAGTACATTCGCTGGACGTACTGGGTGCTGATCCCGGTGACGCTCGGCTTCATGCTGCTGCACAACCTGCTCGACTTTCTGGCCAAGCTCATTCGGCGCCGCCCGCGCCGGGAATCCGGCGAGACGGTACTGCGCATGAACCTGGGGTTCCGCATCGCGCACTGGGGCATCATGGTGAGTTTCCCGACGCTGGCGTTCACGGGCTTTGCCTTGAAGTATCCCGAGTTCTGGTGGTCGAAGCCGCTGCTGCTCTGGGAGTCCGCTGCCGGTTGGCGCGGCGGCCTGCACCGCACCGCGGCCGTCGTCATGCTCCTGGCCATCGCCTACCACTTCGTGCATCTGGCGCGGAAGAAGCCCGACCGCGCTTTCCTGTGGGCCATGATCCCGACCATCAGGGACGCGACCGACATGCTGGACGTCCTCCGCTACAACCTCGGCCTCACCAAACAGGAGCCGAAGTTCGAGAAATTCAACTATGCGGAGAAGATGGAATACCTGGCCTTCATGTGGGGGAGCGTCGTCATGGCCGTCTCCGGTTTCCTGCTGTGGTTCAACAATTTTGCCCTGCGCCATTATCCGAAATGGGTGACGGACGCGGCCACGGCCGTGCATTGGTATGAAGCGATCCTGGCCACCTTCGCCATCATCATCTGGCACTTCTACATGGTGATCTTCGATCCCATGGTCTATCCCATGGATACCGCCTGGATCAACGGCAAAATCCCAGCCGACCATTACCGCCATTCCCGCCCGGAATATTTCCGCACCCTGGAACGGGCCGGCCTGGTCGAGCTGCCCAGTGAGCCTTCCGATTTCCTGGACGAGCATGGAGCTGGCGACAGTTCAGGGGATAAGCCACACGGGAAGCACTAGCGCCACGACAATTTTTCATTGTGAGCCAAGCGAAAGATTCTTTGCCTTGATCTCCTCGTAACACGCTCCACAGACAAGATTGAACGTTGCCCGGGCATAGTCACTATCGAACTCTCCAAACTCGCCCCTTAGTCGCTCGCAGCTTGGGCACCAGGCGTCGGGGTAGGGGTTAGACGGGTCATCGGTATCGGAGAAAAAGCCCAGTCCAGTCCCCTGCAAAAGGTGCTGGCACACAAAAGCTTCCCGGTTGTCGCCGTGCTGTGCACAACGAACCGTTCGGTGCGTTGCTTCGTTTGGTCCCATATTTAACCGTTCGCCTTCCATTCAATCATGCTGTCAAAAGAAAACGGGGCCGGCAGGAGGATGTCCCGGCCCCGACGAGCGGCTTATCTTACTTCCCAATGCCTTACTTCGCCAAAAACACTTAAGCGGTGATCAGCGATTCTAACGCAACGCGATCGGGAATCACCAGAGTAGAGCCGCTCTGCTGGATGAGATGCTGCTTTTTAAAGCCCGCGAAAAGCCGGCTGACCGTCTCGCGCGAAGAGCCGATCATCTGCCCGATCTCTTCGTGAGTCAATGCCAACTTCACCTGGCTGGGGTTCTTGGATGAGGTGTTCTGGTCGAGCCATCCGACGAGCAGGCGAGCCAGTTTTTCGCTGGCCGAATCGGAAAGGATGAGGTCACGGATTTCGCGGCAAGTGGACGCGTAATCCTGGCTGATGTGCTGCGTCACCCACAGGGCAAACTCACCGTGCTGGCGCATCAGGTTCAGCAAATCGCTGTGTCGCAGGAAGCTGATCTCGGACGGTTCCTGGGTCTCGGCGGTAGCTTCATAGGGGCGTCCGGAAACCACGGCGGCTACTCCCAATGGGCAACCGGGGTCGACAATGCGGAGAATCAGTGTCCTGCCGTCGCTGCCGCAGATGGAAAGCTTCACCCGGCCTCGACGCACGATGAACACTCCGCGCGGAGCCTGGCCCTCGGCGAACAAAACCGCTCCCGTGGGGTAGGTGGTGGTGAGGGCTTCTTGCTCCAAGGTATCGGCAATGGCTGGAGGAAGATCGCAAAAGGTCTTGTCCGTTGTCGCCAGCCTTAAAGCTTCGTTTACGACGTGTGTGGCCATTTGTTGCCTCCGCTCGCAGGTGCTATGGCAAGTCCCTCGCCACTTTCTCTCAGGCGGCGTAAGACTTCAGTTAAAGTCGTCCAAGTTAAACAAACTAAGTTGGTTAACTTGATATTGCGAGATGCGGCCATAACCGCTTCCCACCGGGGCTGATGGCTCGAAAGTGGGTGGTTTCACACAGCGATGTGTGATCTCCATCACCGACCGGTTGGTCATCCGAACGGTGGCGGACGATTCGCGTTCGTCTGGTTGTAGCTTCGGGTCACCATTTTTCACCCCAACGTCGTATGGATGGTATTCAGTAGAGCGGTTCGGGTAAAAGGCTTTTCGAGGAGCGTTACGCCACGCTTCAACACTTCGCGTTCCGCGATCAGTTCACCTGTATAACCTGACATGTATATGACTTGCAGGTTCGGGTGAGAGGCGCTCAGGCGCTCAACCAGTTCTGGACCGCTCATGCGGCGCATCACCACGTCGGTCAACAGCAGATCAATTTGCCCCGGATGAGACTCCACCCATTCGAGGGCGGACTTGCCGTCATCCGCGTCGAACACGGTATAGCCGTGTTCCTGGAGGACTTGTCGAGTCAAGCTGCGCATGATTTCGTCGTCTTCGACGAGCAGGATCGTGGTCCCTTGCCGCTTCGGAGCGACGATCTCCAGTTCCGGCTTGGATTCGATCCCGATTTTGTGGTCGGCGCAGGGGAGATATATCTTAAACGTCGTTCCGTGTCCCAGTTCACTGTAGACCAGGATGTGTCCTGCGCTCTGCTTGACGATGCCATAGACGGTGGCCAGGCCTAAACCGGTTCCCTTGCCCACTTCTTTGGTGGTAAAGAAGGGCTCGAAGATGCGCGACACGGTAGCTTCGTCCATACCGTTGCCGGTATCGCTGACGGCGAGCACGACGTATTTTCCTGCTGCCATGTTTTGATGCTGCTCGGCAAAGGCCTCATCGAATCTTGTGGCGCGAGTTTCGAGAATAAACTTGCCGCCATTAGGCATAGCGTCGCGCGCGTTCACCGCGAGGTTTACCACGACCTGGTCGAGCTGGCCAGGGTCGGCCTCGACCACGGCCGCGGGTGATTTGGAAACAATGAGAATCTCCACATCGTCTCCCATCAGCGGGCGCAGGAGCTTGCCGATGTCCTTTAAGCGCTCGTTGAGATCGAGAACACGGGGTTGGATTTCGGGAGTCCGGCTGAAGGCGAGCAGTTGCCTGGTCAATAATGCGCCCCGCTCGGTTGCATTCTTGATGTTCTCGATGTAGTGCGCCGGTCCTGCTTCGGGATCGATGCGGTCGCGGAGGAATTCGGTGCAGGCATTAACAATGGCCAGGACATTGTTAAAGTCGTGCGCGACTCCTCCGGCAAGCCGGCCGATTGCTTCCATCTTCTGCGATTGACGAAGCTGGCTCTCAGCCCTTTTCTGGGCCGTGATGTCGCGCGCAATGGCGGATGCTCCCACGATGTCGCCTTTTGCATCGCGCAAGGGAGATACGGAAATGGAAACGTCGAGCCGGCGACCGTCCTTGGTCACCCGCGCCGATTCGTAATGCTGGATGGTTTCCCCTTGTGCGATTTTCCGTAGAATCCCCGGGATTTCGTCCGGCCGCTCGCTGGGAACTAGAAAGGATATGTGCTTTCCGACGGCCTCCTCTGGCGTGTAACCATAAATGCGCTCGGCTCCCTTGTTCCAACTGGTAATGATGCCGTCCAAGTCTTTGCCAATGATGGCGTCGTCGGAGGAATCGATAATCGAAGCCAGCCTGGAGCGGTACTCCCCAAGTTGCTCGGCCGTTCTCCGATGCAGTTCTTCGTTCGCCCGGCGCAGTTCTTCTGCGATGCGCTTGCGATCGCTGATATCGCGGATCGCGCTCAAGACGAACGTTCCATTCTCCGTAGAGACAGGGCTGAGACTAATCTCTACCGGAAATTCCGAGCCATTGCGGCGTCTTCCGTAGAGATCCAAATCCGCTCCCATTCGTCGCGTCTTCGGGGCTGCCGCGAAATTCTGGCGATGATGGTGGTGCTGGCGGCGATAGCTCTCCGGGACAAGCACTTCGACCTTCTGCCCAATTAATTCGTCGCGGAGATAGCCAAATAGCTCTTGCGCTTGTGAATTGACTTGAATGATGGTTCCATCGCGATCGACGGCGACGACCGCATCCGGAAGGGTCTCCAGGAAATCACTGGAAAAGATAGCTTCAGCCATGGTTCTGGCAGGGAGTGAGGGTGCGGGCCGTTCGTGATAAGGGAAAGGTCGCGACATAAACTCCGCTGTTCAAACTATCGGTGTCAAATCTATGCCGGAACCTGCTTGCCTGTAAAGTGGCGCGTTGCAAGTCATTGAATGTAAATGGAATATTCATTTGCCGCTAGAGGTCTGTGATCGTCATCACAGGAAGCAGCGACATGGATCACGGTGCAAAGTGTCTTTGCAAACCTGATTGGGCAGTTGTCTGAACCATGCAGACGGGATTCACAACAGCTGGAAATACGGGATTGGGCCCACGAAACAAGTTCTAAGAAACTTCCTGGGATGGTCTTCTGCAGGTCTGCGCCGTCAATTACACTCAGCATGGCGAGGGGAGCATGCCAAGTGCAACAGCGAAGGAATCGTCAGGTTCGGTGCTGGCCCCGGTGCGCGCGGTATTTCGGGCAGTGGTCGTGACGGTTGTGCCCGAGGCGAAACAACTGGACGAGCCCGGCTGGCTGGCATTGGAAAAGCTGGTGGAGGATACACTCGAGATTCGATCGCCAGCTCTGCGGGGGCAGCTGCAACTTTTCCTGCGTGCGATCCAGTGGCTGCCGGTGGTGCGCTATGGCCGCACTTTTGTTGCGTTGGGGGACGAGCGGCGCAGCCGCGTGCTACATCACTTGCAGAATCACCCTGTAGAACGTATCCGCTGTGGATTCTGGGGCCTGCGTACCCTCGCATTTCTGGGTTATTACGGACGAGCCGAAGGCGCACACGCCATCGGCTATCGTCCCGATCCGCGCGGCTGGGAGGCGGTGCAATAAAGATGAAGCACCGCAGCTATGACATCGTTATCATCGGCTCCGGCGCCGGCGGAGGGACGGTGGCGCTAGAGCTGTCGTCGCTATGCCGCGACGGCGTGCGTATCGCAGTCCTCGAGAAGGGTGCGAAGCTCAGCGATGAGGAATTTACGGGCCGCGAAGTGGAGATGGCGACGGCGCTCTACGAGGACGGCGGAGGGTTCCTGACCGCCGAGCAAACGATGACACTAGCCTTTGGAAGCGCGTATGGCGGATCCACGGTCGTGTACACGGGCACGTCGCTGCTTCCCCCGGAGCGAGTCCTGCGGCGCTGGAACGTGCCGGGGCTGACATTTGCTGACGTGGAACAACGCGCGCAAAAATACGTGGCGGAAAACAATGTTCACCTGTTGGAGGAGCCGCTGCTCAACCAGAACAACCGCCTGTTCGTCGAGGGATGCCGGCAGCTGGGCTATCGCGTGCAGCAGTTTCCGGTAAATCTGAAAGGGTGCCGGGGATCGAGCTTGTGTAATCTGGGCTGTCCGAACCAGGCGAAACAAGGCACTCATCGCGTTCAATTGCCGCGCGCGGAAAATAACGGGGTGGAAGTGGTGACGCGCTGCGACGTGCAGCGGATCGAAAACCAGAAGATATTTGCAAGGGTCAGCGAGAAAGCGGAAGGCAATAAGGGCGAGCCCTCAACCTGGGAAGCAGGCGACTACCAGATCGACGCCAAAGTCGTGGTGGTTTGCGGCGGGGCGGTGAATTCTCCGGCGCTGCTGCTGCGCTCCGGGTTTGGCCGAGGCCTGCCGCGATTGGGACGCGGGTTCACCTGTCATCCTGCATTCATCATGGTCGCCGAACACAGCCGGCCGATCACCAACGCCGTCGGTCACCCCAAGAGTTTCTACCTCGACCAATTTGCCGAGAGCGATCACTTCCTGCTCGAGACCTGCATGTACTTCCCGTTCACGACCGCCAAGGCGATGGTTGGGTTCGGTGAGGAACACAGTCGCTTCATGCGCGCCTTTCCGCGGCTGCAGATGATCCTGGTGCTGGCGTGTGACCAGGTGGATGACCATAATCGCGTGACGGTAGATGGCGATGGGCGCCCGGTGGTTCACTACCGCTTCAAACCGGAGGCGATTCACGGCCTGGTGCAGGGCGCGATTACATCGGCGAAGATCTCTTTTGCAGCCGGGGCGGTTCGGGCGCATGTGCCGGTTGCACACTCTCCGACAATCGAACGCGCGGACGCGGAACATCTTGACCAGATTGCGAAAAACCCGGATTTCAAACCCGGGAAGCTTTCAATCTCGTCCGCGCACTTGCAGGGAGGTTGCGCGATGGGAAGTGGTCCCGAGGATTCGGTGACCGATTCTTACGGCCGGGTGCATGGAGTTCCGTGGCTGTATGTGGCCGATTCGAGCCTGTTCCCGAATTCGCTGGAAATCAATCCTTACCTGACCATCATGGCCCTGGCTGACCGTGTGGCGGAGACCATCCGCCAGAATACGAGTGCGCTGCTATGAGCAAGATGCTATGAAGGTGACGGGTGGCGACATCGTTGTGCGCGCGCTGGAAGATGAAGGTGTAGGTTTCACTTTCGGCATTCCGGGCACACACAACATCGAGCTCTACGATTCACTCGCCCGTTCGAGCAGCGTGCGCCCGGTCCTCGTCACGGATGAACAGAGCGCTTCCTTCATGGCGGATGGAGTCGCGCGTGCTTCCGGGCGGCTTGCGGCGGTGAACCTGGTTCCCGGAGCAGGACTGACGCATGCGCTCTCGGGGATTGCCGAAGCTTATCTCGATGGAATCCCCATGCTCGTGCTCGCTTGCGGGATTCGGCGCGACACGGGAAGGGCGTTCCAACTGCACGACGTGGACCAACTCGCTATCGCGCGACCCGTGACCAAGGTCCAGTTACACGCGGAGAACGGATCGGAAATCTACGCGACCGTCCGTCGCGCTTGCCAAATTGCGCGCAGTGCCCCGGCCGGACCGGCGTTGGTCGAGATTCCCGCTGAGCACTACTTCTTTCGTCATGATTCCGCTCTGGAGTTGCCCGATCCGCAGCCGGCGCCGCCCGCTGCCCGAGGGGAACTTGTCGAGCAGGCTCGCCAATGGATCGAAGCCAGCCGCCGGCCCCTGCTTTATCTCGGCCTCGGAGCCATTGAGGCCGGCGCCGATCTCGTGGCTTTGGCGGAACGATTGAATGCTCCGGTCGCGACGACCATCTCAGGCAAAGGCGTGTTCAACGAGACGCATCCTCTTTGGTTGTGGTGCGGGTTTGGCGCGGCCGCACCTTCGTTCGTGCGCAAGATCGCGGCCTCTTGCGACCTTACTTTGGCGATCGGTTGCCGCTTCTCTGAGGTGGGCACGGGAAGCTATGGCATGACGCCACCCGGCAAATTGATCCACGTGGATATAGATCCCTCGGTACTGGGAAAGAACTACCCCGCAGATCTACCCGTAGTTTCGGATGCCGCAAGTTTTGTCGGCGCCCTGCTTCCTCAGCTGACGGCACGCTCTGTTGATGAATCGTTACGACGCGACCTACGATCCGGCCACGAAGAGGTCAGGCAGGATTGGAAAACGCCAAATAATTCCGAAGGCGTGTACCCGCCTCACCTTCTGGCAACAGTGCAGCAGCTGGTTGGGAACGACGCGATCTATACCACCGACAGCGGCAACGGAACCTTCCTGGCCATGGAGTGCTTACGGCTGCAACGTCCGCGTTCGTTCCTGGCGCCGGTTGACTATTCATGCATGGGTTACGCAGTGCCTGCCGCACTCGGAGCTGCACTCGCCTGTCCTGATCGGCGGGTGATTTGCCTGGCGGGCGATGGTGCATTCCTGATGACCGGTTTGGAACTGCTCACCGCGCGCCAGCTGAATCTGCCCGTAATGGTGCTGGTCTTGCGCGACCGCGAGTTAGCGCAGATTGCGCAGTTTCAGCAAATCGCGCTGGGACAGAAGACCTGCAGCGAGGTTCCCGACTATGACTTGGCCGCCATTTGCCGGGGTGTTGGCGTAGAGTACGTGGCATTGCGTCGTAATGCCGATGCGGAGGCGATTCTCAAACATGCGCTCACACTAACTGGGTCGGGTCGTCCTGTGGTCGTCGAGGTCGCAATCGACTATTCCCAGAAGACCTACTTCACACGCGGCGTGGTGCGCACAAATCTGGGCCGTTTGCCTTGGCCTGATCGGATACGCTTCGTATTGCGTGCCCTGGGACGAAAGCTGGGGTAACAGGCTCAGTCGAGCGCTTTGTGGAAGCGCAGGACAGCGATGGTGAGCAGACTGATTCCCAAGGCGCCCATGGCGAGCATCTGGGGCCAGAGAATCTCCATGCCCACCCCTTTTAGGTAGGTGCCGCGGAGCACGACCAGAAAATAACGTAACGGGCTGAGGTAGGTGAGATATTGCAGCCACGGCGGCATGGTGCTGATGGGGAATCCGAAGCCGGAGAAAGTTATGGCGGGCATAATAAAGAAGAAGGCGGTCACCATCGCTTGTTGCTGGGTGGACGAGACGGTCGAGATCAACAGGCCCGCGCCCAACATGCATAGCAGAAAGAGAATCGCGCCCGCGAACAAAACGAGGATCTGACCGCGAAATGGAACCTGGAACCACATCGTTCCTACCGTGGCAATCAGCGAAACATCGAAGAGGCCAATCAGAAAGAAGGGCAGCGTCTTGCCGAGGATAAACTCGGCTGGGCGGATGGGGGTCACCATGATCTGCTCGAGGGTGCCGATCTCGCGTTCGCGAACCACGGCAAAGGCCGTGAGAGTCACCACGAGCACGAGGGTAAGACTGCCGATAATTCCGGGGATGAAAAACCAGCGGCTCCTGAGGTCGGGGTTGTACCACGGCCGCTGCTCGAGCTGTACAGAGGGCATTTCCTCCATCAATTGCGGTGAGATGCGGTAGATACGGTCTTTCTGGTAGTCCTGAGCAAAGCCGAGTGCGATCTGCGTGATGTAGCCGGAGGCGATCAGGGCGGTGTTCGAATTGGTCGCATCGACGATCACTTGCAAGGGCGCGGTCTGACCCTTGCGCAGGTTCTGGGCGAAGCTGGCATTGATGTCGAGACCGACCGTCGCCTTGCCTTGATCGATGAGATCGCCGATCTGGCGGTAGTCGGTCAGTTGGCGTTGCACGTCGAAATAGGGGCTGGAAGAAAAACGGGAGATCAGTTCACGGCTCTCCTGGCTATGGTCGAGATCGAGCACCACCGTTGGGACGTGATGAATCTCGAAAGTGGCTGCGTATCCGAAGACCAGCATCTGGATAATCGGCGGGCCGAACAGCACGAAGCGGGTGCGTTTGTCGCGGAAGACCTGGATGAACTCTTTGATCAACATCTGCTTGAGGCGCGCCAGCATAGTTCATCCTCTCCTTTACGCCAGCCTCTTGTGGAATGCACGGGTGGCGAGCAGTGCCAGCACGATTGTGAACACAGCCAGGGGAACCAGGTCGGTGTAGAGCAAAGCCGTGGGCGTTCCCTTGAGGAAGATTTTCTTCAGCACCGAGACGTAGTAGCGCGCCGGCAGGATGCGAGTGATCCATTGCAACACTACGGGCATTTGCTCAATCGCATACAGAAATCCGGAGAGCAGAAATGCTGGAAGGAAGGTAATGAGCAATGCGATTTGACTGGCCGCGAGCTGACTTTTTGCGATCACGGAGATAAAGAATCCGAGCGAAAGCACGACCACCAGAAACATGGCCGAGCTGAAAAGCAGAGTTAGAAAAGAACCCCGGAAGGGAACGTGGAACCAATAGATGGCAATCAGGGCGCAGACGATGACGTCGAACATTCCAATGGCGAAATAGGGCAGCAGCTTGCCCAGCATGATCTCAACCGGCGTAACCGGAGTTGAAATCAACTGCTCCATGGTGCCGCGTTCCCATTCGCGCGCGATGGTGAGCGAGGTGAGGAACGCTCCGATCACGGACATGACCAGGGCAAGCACGCCGGGAACGATGAATGCGCTGCTCTCGAGATCCTCGTTGTACCAGGTACGGGTTTCAACACTGACGGTAGCGGGCTGGGCGAGTTGGCCACGGCTGCGAAGCCAAGCGAGTTGGATGTCCGACGAATAGCCTTGAACGACGGCTTGGGCATAGCCGATCAGGACATTGGCAGTGTTGTCATCAGTGCCGTCGACCAGCGCCTGAACCGGGGCAGGGCGGCCGTCGCGCAGGCGCTCGGAGAAATCCCACGGGACAACGATCCCCATTTTGGCGTGGCCGTCATCGAGCGATCGGGCGAGCGCAGGATAGTCGTTCACAACCCGCACGACGTCGAAGTACGCGCTGGCCTGGAAGCGCTTCAGGAGATCCTGGCTCTGCTGGCTGCCGTCGCGGTCGTACACGTAAACGGGCAGGCCCTTGAGATCGAGATTGACGCCGTAACCAAACAGCAGCACCAGAATCGGCGGCATAATCACCACAATGATCAGACTGCGCGAGTCGCGGAGGATCTGGACGACTTCTTTAGTAGCCACGGCCAGGAAGCGAGTGAAGCTCATGCTGTCCGTTCCTTTCCCGAATCGCGCGCTGTTGTAAGCGAGACGAAAACGTCTTCCAGGCTGGGATGTATCTTCTCGATACTGCCAACCGTGATGCTGTGATCCGACAAATACTTCTGAACCTGTGGGACCGCAGCCGTAGCATCACGCACAACCAGGTGCAGAGCGTTGCCGAAGACCGCGGCATCGATCACGTTCGGAGCGGATTGCAGGACTTCCACTGCCTGGCCCAGCGGTTCGCACTCGACCAGTAGCAGTTCGCCGTTCATCGATTTCTGCTTTAGCTCCGAAGGCGTGCCCAGGGCGACAATCTTTCCCCGAAAGATCAGCGCAAGACGGTTGCAGTATTCGGCCTCATCCATGTAGTGCGTGGTTACGAAGACGGTCACGCCCTCCTCTGCCATGTGGTGAATCAGGTCCCAGAACTGGCGGCGCGAGATGGGATCGACACCGGAAGTAGGCTCATCCAGAAAGATGACGGGCGGTTTGTGCAACACCGCGCAGCCCAGGGCGAGGCGTTGCTTCCAGCCACCGGGAAGCGTACTGGTAATCAGGTTCTCCTGGCCTTTGAGGTTCGCCATTTCCAGTGCCCATTCGATTCGTTCCCTGAGCTGGTTTGAAGGCACGCTGTAGAGGCCAGCGAACAGGCGTATGTTTTCGATCACCTTGAGATCGTTATAGAGAGAGAACTTCTGCGACATGTAACCGATGTTCTGGCGAACGGATTCAGGTTCGCGGCCGACGTCATATCCTGCAACCTGCGCGCGGCCGGATGTGGGCGTCAGCAGACCGCAGAGCATGCGGATGGTAGTGGACTTGCCGGCGCCATTCGGCCCGAGAAAGCCAAACACCTCGCCTTTGCGGATCTTGAGATTGATGCTATCGACGGCAACAAAGTCACCGAACTGCTTGACCAGGTTCTCAATCACAACAGAGTTGTTGTCCTCAAGCATGGGTTCACGAAGCATGCACTGACGCTCCACTGCTGACCGCATCGACGAAGAGGTCCTCAATCGTGGGCGTGACTTGTTGGAACGCGTTGAATGGTACGTGCGCGTTGTTCAGCCGGGCCTCGAATTCGGGGATGCGGCGGGCGGCATCGTCAACCACGATGTGCAGGCCATCGCCGGTCAGCACGAGACTGGAGATTCCAATTGCGTGCTCGAGTTGGCCACGCAATCTGCGTGGCTCGGACGAGGTGACAGACAAGACGCCTTTGCCCAGCTTGGCCTTGAGATTTGCAGGCGTGTCGCAGAAGAGCAGCTTGCCCTGATGGAGCAAGGCGACGCGATGACAGCGCTCCGCTTCGTCGAGGTAGGCGGTCGAGGTGAGGATCGCGACACCTTCCGAGGCTAGTTCATAAAGGATGCGCCAGAAGTCGCGGCGTGAAACGGGATCGACGCCCGTGGTGGGTTCATCCAGCAGGACCACCTTGGGGCGATGAATGAGCGCACAGACCAGGCCTAGTTTTTGCTTCATGCCGCCGGAAAGCTTCCCGGCGAGACGCTTGCGGAATTCTCCCATGCCGGCTGCCTGTAACAGTTGGGTGGAACGCTCACCGCGCTCAGCCTTTTTCACTCCGAACAGGTCGGCGTAGAAGCGAATGTTTTCATCGACGGTGAGGTCTTCATAAAGCCCGAAGCGCTGCGGCATGTAGCTGAGGTGGTGCTTAGCTCCTTCAGGATCGTGAACGACATTAAAGCCAGCGACACTGGCCGTCCCCTTATCGGGCGGCATGATGCCCGCGAGCATGCGGAGCGTGGTTGTTTTTCCTGCACCATCGGGACCTACCAGGCCAAAGATTTCTCCGGAACTCACGTCAAAGCTCAGGTGATCGACCGCAAGTATGCCCGGAAAGCTCTTCGTAAGCCCCTCGGCGATAATTGCGGATTGGGGTTGCTCCGTCATTGCTTATTACTTCTGCGGCGCAAGTTCCCGTTGGCGCGCGTTTGGGCCGGCTGCGGCAAGATCGATGTGAGCGTCAGCGGGCATGCCGGGTTTGAGTTCGCGATTGGGATTATCGATATCGATCTTGATGCGATAGACGAGGGTGACACGTTCCTTGTAGGTTTGAACGCTTTTGGGTGTGAATTCGGCGCTCGAGGAGATGAACGAGACGCGTCCGCGGTACTGCTTGCCGAGATAGGTATCGGTGGAGATGGTTGCTTCCTGGCCCCAACGGACGCGGCCCAGATCGGTTTCGGCGACATACGCGCGCAACCAGATGTGATCGAGGTCGGCGAGCGTGACCACCGGCGTGCCGGGAACGACTACTTCTCCGAGTTCAGTCTGGCGCACGGTGATCACACCGGCAAAGGGGGCGCGGAGGGTTGTGTACTCTAAGTTAACTCGTGATAGGCCCCAATTGGCGTGGGCTTCCCTGAGGTTGGCGCGAGCGATCACGATATCTTCTTTGCGGTTGCCTTCGACGGCTTCGTTATAACGCTGCTGCGCTGCCCGGAAAGTCGCCTCGGCACGCTTCAGCGCAGTATCCGCGAGGTCGCGGTCCTGCGCGGAGACCTCATCTTTGCTGAAGAGACGCTGGGCGCGATCGTAGTCGAGCTTCTTCTCCTGCAGATCGGCTTGTGCATCGAACATGGTTTGCTGCGATGCTTTCACTTCCTGCTCGCGGGTTCCAGCGAGCGTGAGCGCGAGGTTGGATTCGCGCACATGAACGTTGGCCTCGTCGATCCGGACCTTCTGCTTGTAGTCGGCGTCATCCAGTTGCGCGAGCAACGTGCCTTGCTCAACCGACTGGCCTTCCTCGACCGGCAAGTCGACAATGCGTCCCTGCACCTTGAAGCTCACCAGGCTCTCGTGCGCTTCGATATTGCCAGAGAGCGTGAGCCGATTCTCGGGCTCCGATTTCCTGGTCAGACGCGGATAAAGATACACACCGGCGGCGATCGCCGCAGCCAGCAGGATCAGAACAGGTATAAGTCGCTTCATAATTCAAACCTCGCGGGCGCGAACATTCGTATAAACATAGGTCACAGCCCGGCCGGCAAATCGCTTACGGATTGCCCAGATCCTGTCCAATGTTGTTTTCCGTATCGCCCGCGGCTCGCGCCAGCGCGAACTTTGCGTCCGCGTGGCTGGAGACGGCAAGAATGTAGTTCTCCTGCGCGCGGGCGAGCTCGTCTTGGGCAGTGACCACCTCAACGTTGTTGGTTGTACCCGCCTGAAAACGATCTTGCGCGAGTTCGAGTTCACGCTGCGCCAGGTCCTGCCCTTCTTTGGCGACAGCGACCTGTTCGGCCGCGGAATCGAGATTCAGCAGCGCCTCGTGAATCTCCTCTTCGATGCCGCGGCGCAAATCGGCGATTTGATCGTCAATGCGTTTGACGCGGCTGGCAAGTTCCTGGGCCTCGCCGCTGCGATCGCGATCAAACACGGTAAAGTCGATCTGGCCTTGAATCATGCCGATGCCCTGCACGCTTCCAATGCTGCGGCCCAGTTCGCCATAGTTCCCATTGATGCTTAATTTCGGATAGTAGCGGGCACGGCTGGCGCGTTGCTGCTCGACCAATCCCTGGCGCTGGCTGGCAAGCGACAGATAATCGGGGCGCGCGAGGACTGCGGAGGGCACAAGGGCCTCGGCTTGAGGCTGGATTAGGGGCTGATAGCGGAGCGGCTCGGCGAGTTCCAAAGGCGTACTTGGCCTCATACCCAGGTTGCGCGCGAGGGAGAGCAGCGATTGTTTGTACTGGTTCTGCGCGACCAGCAGAGCCTGCTTGTCATTCGCGAGCTGTACCTGCGAGCGCAACACGTCCACGCCAGTCGCGGTCCCAGCGTCGTGCTTATCTTTCGCGAGCTTGTACAAAACATCCGAGTCGGTCACGCGGGATTGGGCGGCATCGGCACGCGCCGCGGCAGACTGGGCGTTGAGATAGAGGCTGGCAACGGCACGGATGATGAGATCGCGTGCATCCTGGTAATCCATTTTGCCGGCATCAAGCGCCCGCTCGCTGGCTTTCCACCCGCGATAACTCTGAAGATCGACGATGTTCTGCTGTGCATAGAAGCGAAAATCGTAATTGGAAAACGGTCCAACCACCGCGGGGACGCCAGGAAGCGAGATTCCGAAAGCGCTCAGGGAGCGGTTCTGGAAGTTGGCGTAGCTTTGCACGCGTACCTGCGGAAGGAGAGCGGCCGATAAGCGGCGTATGCGAGTGCCCTCGGCTTCCTCGACCCGGGTGTCGGCGACGAGCACGTTGAGGTTTGCCTGCAGCGCCTTCTGAATAGCATCGCGTAACGTGAGACGGTAGGGCGTAGGTTCCTGGGCTGCGCTGATTGCACAGCTGATCACGCTTGCCAGCGACAGGATGACGACAGTACGGAAATTGCATTTCATCGCTTTTGCTCATGACTGGAGATGGCGATTGCCCTCCAAAAATGTTGAAAGCTTTCTTCGACCCATGCTTCGAGCGCAGGCCGGCCCTGCAGCGACCAAAGCAGGAGCGTTCCCATGAACGCTTGCTGGAGCTGAAGCGCAACCTTCTTTTTTTTCAGGCGAGGGTCGATCTCTCCGCGCTTTTGCCCTGCGGCCACGACCCGGGCGATCATCTTGCGTCCTTCGGAGAAGTTGCGGTCGATAAGGCCACGAACGGCCTTGCTTGCGAGAAAGGAGGAGATCAGGGCACGGGCGAGGTCGGGACTGCGCCCGGGTTCCTCGGCGACGCGAAGGAACAGACGATGCAACACCGATTGAATAGTCTGTTTGCCGGATTCGGCCAGCGTCACGGCTTCTCTTACCTTGCCCAGCTGAATTTCAGCCATCACACCGAGCACGTGATCTTTGCTCTCGAAATAGTTGAAAAAGGTACCCTTGCCCACATCCGCGCCGTCGGTGATGTCTTCCACCGTGACATTGGGGAAACCACGCTCGGCAAAAAGCTGAAGCGCGCAACGGAACAAGCGCACACGAGTTTCGGCGGCACGACGCTGGCGGCGTCCCATGCCTTGCAAGTGAGGAAGGTTCTCGGAAGCGAGAGCTTGGATGAGAGCGGCGGAGTGAGATGTATGACTGTTAGCCATTAGCGACCAGCACTCATTTACGACTATCAGTCGCAATTATTGCGCGGAGGCTGCGATTTGTCAAAGTCAGAGGGCGGATGTTTTCTTTCGCGCCAATCAGTTATCGCATTCTCGACTTCAGCTCGATCATCTCGCCGTCCACAGCGAACCTGCCGTATCCGTGATGGTGGATGGTCTTTGGATTCTATTGAGCGGGATCGATCCAGGCCTTGAGCACTTCAAGGATGAAGAGATTGTACTTGTCGACGAGACCGGTATCGGCCACCTTGCATTCGAGATTGGCGAAACACTCGGCCACCAGCGGCGGCGTCACGCGCTCGGCTGGCGCCGGCGTCAGAGCGAATCTCTCGAACTTCTCTACGTCCCGGCCCGAGCAGTTGCCGACTTCCACGACTTTGGCCGCCAGTTCCAGCGCCGGAACAGCGATCACGCACTCTTTGGTCGCCCGCAATGCGGCAAAGCTGTAATTGGCGCTGCTGACGACACAGGCAACCAGCGGCGGCTCAAACTCGACCATCATATGCCAGGACATCGTCATGACGTTGGCACGGCCCTTGCGGGCGGTCGTCAGCAGCACCACCGGGCCCGGTTCGAGCAACTGGTAGACTTTCGACAGGGGTAGATCTTTCATCACGGCCGCGGCTCCCGGACCCAATCTGCAATGATGGTCAGGCGTAGTCCATTGTAGCTATGCTTGCCGCAGGGTGGATCATTCACGATGATGAGCGGGCATTCATTGCCGGCTTACACAGTTTAATGAGGTTGACACAACGGCGATCTATTTCAATGGGTGAAGGATGAAGCGTGAACATTTCGCCAAGGTAGTCGAGGAGGCGCTCGACTCGCTCCCCCAGGAATTTCGCAGTCGCATTCGCAACGTCGCTGTTCTGGTTGAGGATATGCCGCCGAACCAGCCATCTTCTAAACTGCGTTCAGGGCAGCAAAGGCGGTTGCTTCTGGGTGTCTTCCATGGCGTGCCCACGACCAAGAAGAGCATATTTGACCTGCCGACGGGGCCCGATCACATCGTGCTTTATCAGAAGAATATCGAAGCGGTCTGCTCCAGCGAGGCCGAAGTCCGCGAACAAATCCGCCTTACGGTCATCCATGAACTGGGCCACTACTTCGGGATGGATGAGGACCAACTGAAGGATGTTTAGCCAGGAAAGGGCCGGACTAGGATCAGTGGTGACAATCCTCGTTGAACCTCGCTTTGGCACCAGGTTTGTGTCAAGCTGTGGGCATGGCAAAGAAACGCACCAAGGCCGACAGATTACAGCGGCAGACTGAACAACTGGAGAAAAAGGCAGATCGCCATCCGGACGAGATTGAGAAAAAGAAAATGCCCGCGAGGACGTGAACCAAGCCGACTAGCGGACTGTCCGCGAGTACAATTGGAGATAGAGGGCGATCTCTATGAGGGATTTGGCAGACGTCCTTGGCGGATTTGGCACCCGCACAAACGATCTCTTGCGGGATACCTGGAAGTTTACTCTTTCGCTTAATAACATCATCACGTATAGCCCGGTAGCCTGGAACCACAAAGGACTTGACCCGATTCCGTTCTCGAGGGCGATGTTGCGCCTGGAGGACGAATTGAAGTCTCTGTCGAGAAGCATCTTGGACGCTCAGGACAATCGGAGCGTGCCCGCGCTGGAGCGGTTATACGAGAAGGTTGAGCCCGCGTTCAGAGTCGTGCTGGGTGACGGGAAGAGTGAATTCCAGCTGGCGGCGGATGCGATTAGCCTTTATCTTGAACAGCAACAGGTTCTGATCTTCACCTACACCGGGAAGACGCCGCTGGTCGTGCGGTCGTCTTATCAAGATATTTTTCTCCGTCAACTGGCCAGCTGTGTGCTTGTGAAGCATCCCTTTCTCTCGAAAGAGTCGCTGGATCGCGCAGGCATAGAGGTAAAGGCGTATGCGGAAGACTTTTTGCGGTCACTTCAGTGGATATACCAGACGGATGTCGAAGGGATCTTCAGGAATTATCACGCCTTGCTTGTCGAGATGCACGATGCCCTGTCCCAGCATGCTATCCGGGTGCCCACCTATGCAGGGGTTCCACCTCGGCGGATTGCCCGCACCGATACCGGCGTGATGTCGGATTTCATCGGCGAGATGCGAGAGATGGCGGATCTCGAAGACTCACAGCGAGAACAGATACTGACACTCCGCGATGCTGACGGAAGCGCCGAAACTAAGTTGTACCGGAGGCTTGCGGGATCGTCGGACTGGACCGCTGAACTCGGTCACGTGGTAGCGTTCATGCATCAGTTGAACCAGGACCCGCTTACCAAATACGAGGTTTTTGAAGCCGGAGCGCAGGGGGAACTTGAGCCGGTCGAGATTGAGGAAGCGAAGAGCGATCAAGTCATCGATCAGGAAAAAAATGTGGCCCGACTTCGGATGCTGCTGACCGCGTTCGTTAAAGGGAGCCATATGCCCTTCACTCTCCTCGAAGGTGAGGGAGGCGTAGGCAAGACCCTGTCGCTCCAGGCGCTGGTTCGCGAGATCGATGGTTTGAAACTCGTCCTGATCTCTTCGGACCATCTCGGTCAGATCAGGGAGTATGCACAACGCATGGCCGAGGGGCCATGGAGGACCGTGCTCTACATCGATGACATGACCTTTGACCCGCGTCACTATGAGAATTTCAAGATTGGGACGCAGGGCATGAAACGATTCTATGACAACGTCACGGTCATGGCGTCTGCAAACCCATCGTCGTTGGCGCATCTCCCACCAGAGGTGCTGAGACGATGGCCGATCCGGATCAAGTATGGGCGACCGAATTTGGCAAATGACGCGACCTTGCGCAAGGTGTTCAAGGCAAATTGCGACCGTGTCAGAATGAAGTATGCCCCCAGTCTCGTGACAGGGTTCCGGAAACAGCATAGAAGCGCGCTCAAGACTCTGCCGCCGTCCGCGGTCTATGATTTCTTGCGGGAAGTAAAACTGACGCGAGGATTATAGCCATGGTGACACTGTCGCCAGAGATCAGAGCGACGAACAGCAGCAAACAATGTGACGCCGTGAGTTCCTCTGTGGGCACCGCGCATCAATCAAGTGCTCAGGGTTCTTACTGGCCGCTCACGCTTCTGGGAAGCTGTGAACGTTCCTGTGGAAAAACGGGAAGAATTTAATCTCCCGTTCATTAAACAACAACGATTCAATGGGTTGCGTTTCGGGGTTTTGGTCCCACGCAGACGGTCAATTGCACCAAAAAAGGGCATTGACAATTTTCCGGCAAATCTCTAAGGTTGCTCCCGTCGACGGCTGAAAGGGTTGGCTTAAATAAAATTTTGCCAGTCCGAAGTAAGCTGAGTGATCAGCCCGGCGGGGCAACCCGACAGGGCAGCCAGACCTGAA
>Ga0074044_10000343_pt1 | contig 46295 bp, 37 predicted proteins | sample BogForMeECP23OM1_FD_94443 | JGI IMG/M metagenome (GOLD analysis project Ga0074044, IMG submission 94443) | Bog forest soil microbial communities from Calvert Island, British Columbia, Canada - Bog Forest MetaG ECP23OM1 | ecosystem: Environmental > Terrestrial > Soil > Wetlands ...
AGCCCCAGCCCCAAGCGATTGACAACAGCTTGCCGGTGGTCGAGTCACCGAAGCTCGATGGCGGAGAGGCAATTGAGCCGTCGGATGCCGACGCGGTGAATGAAGCGCCGAGCGAGCCCGCTGGCGCGACCGAGGTTCCGGCGGCGCAGCCACGCTCATCACGTTTTGCGCTGCTCGCGGCGACGATCGCGCTCGCCGCAGCGCTCGGCGCGTTTCTCGGAACGCTGACCGCGTCCGGAGTTGACCGATTGGTGCCCGCGGCTGCGCCGAGCTCGAGCACGGCAGATGCGAGCAGTGTTCTGCGAGCGTTGCAGTCTCAGGCCGCCGAACTTTCCGCCATAAAGGCCAATCTCGACGGCGCGACCCGCAACGCCAACACGCAATTCGCCTCGATCGCGGATCGCCTCGATCGCGTCCAGCGCGCGGCGGCCGATCCGGCGACAATGCTTGCGCGCATTGCGGATACGGTGGATCGGCTCGACAAGCTCAACACCGCCACGCCCGAAACCACGGGCTCGATTGCACCCAGCGCGCCGCCGCCCACCGCGCCGAAGCTGACCGACAGGATTTTGGGAGACTGGGTCGTGCAGGACGTGCACGGTGACCGCGCGTTGGTCGAGAGCCGCTACGGCGGCGTCTTCGACGTCGGCGCCGGCAGTGTCCTGCCCGGTCTGGGTCGCGTCGAAACCGTGAAGCGGCAAGACGGCCAGTGGGTCGTCGTCACCGCCCGCGGTACGATCACGTCGGGGCGCTGAATTTCCTGAACCGCCGCGCCAAGCCCGGCAATGACGCCTGAAGCGACGAAGCGGCGGCAGTCCGCCGCCTTATTCCATGCCAATTTGTCCGCTCGGATGGGCGCTTGTGAATTCTCACGCCCGGCGCCGGCCGAGGGAGCGTTGCATTGAGTTACACGCGCATAGGCGCCCTTGCTGGCATCGCACGTCTCGCCACTGCGGCGTTCCTGTGCTGGGCATTTGCCACCGTCGCCTTGGCGCAGTCGCCCGAAACGCCAGCGCCTAAGCCGGAAATGACGCAGAACTGTCCCGGCCTCGTCGCAATGGACCGGCCGCGCGTTATTCCCGCGTCGTTCGATCTCGCCGCGCTCAACGCCGACCAGGTGCGGATCACCTATATCGGGCACGCGACGTTTTTGATCGAGAGCCCGCAGCTCGTGCGGATTGCAACCGACTACAACGATTATGTTCGGCCGCCGGTTCTGCCCGACATCATCACCATGAACCACGCCCACGACACGCACTATACCGACCATCCCGATCCGGCGATCAAATACGTGCTGCGCGGCTGGGGACCGAGCCCCGAGGAGCCGGCGATTTGGGATCTCAAATATCGCGACGTGCGCGTGCGCAATGTGCCCACGAACATCCGCAACTGGAGCGGCGGCACCGAGCGCTACGGCAATTCGATCTTTATTTTCGAAATCGCTAACCTTTGCATCGCCCATCTCGGCCATCTGCATCACATGCTGACGCAAGCGCAGCTCGACGAGATCGGACGCGTCGACGTGGTGATGGCGCCGGTCGACGGCAACTATACGCTCGACCTCGACGGCATGATGGAGGTGCTCACCGCGCTCAAGGCGCAGGTAATCATCCCCATGCATTTCTTCGGCTGGTACACGCTCGAGCGCTTCCTCGACCGCGCCAAGGAGCAATGGCCGGTCGAGCGCGCGGAAATCCCTTCGGTGGTGGTGTCGAAGACCACGCTGCCGGCAAGCCCGAAGGTCTTGGTGCTGCCTGGGCATTGAATGTGCGGCGGCGGGCGTCCCGGAACTAAAGACTTTGTGCGGCGTCCTTGGGTGCGCGGCTCTGCAGCGCGGTCTCGCCGTTAGATTCCGTAGCGTGTGCGCAGACGCGCGATATCGGGCGCCAAATCCTTGATTTGCTGGGGGACGCTGATGGAACGGTAAGTCTTGGCCTTGTCGCCGCTATCCAAATCAATCAGCGTGCGCGTGGCAATGCGGCCGAAATCGTCAAGGCGGGGCGGCAGATTTGGATTGGTCGATATCCGGTCGACAATCGCTTTCGCTAAGCTGCAGAGGCTCTCCGTCTGCAGTGCAGCAAATAACTGATTTCGATGGTAGCAACTCATCGACAGCTGTGGAGTGCGATCGCCCGCGACGACCCTCGGATGAGCAAAGCCGGATGGAATCCAGATGGCGCGGCCGCGCGGGGTGGCAAATACCACGTCGCCCGGGGAGGCGGCCTTGCGGATCGTCAACGCACAATCCGTGAGCGACATGTCATCAAGTTTGGCGATCTGCCAATTACTTTGCCCGGTTGTGACACCGAACAGCCACCGATGCAGGTCCTTGCCTTCCTCCGGCTCGGCATCTTCAACGGCACCTTTACCTCGGATCACTGTCGCAATTGTGAACGGCTCGGTCGGTGCACCGGTACCGGGTCCGAAATATCTCTCGCGCATTCGCTCCAACGTCTCGGTCGCCAGACCTGCGACGGGGAGCTCGGCCGGCGCAGCCGAGCCGAAGCTGACCAACAGCTTGTCCCTTGCCGCCGACTGGATCGCGGCAACCCACTGGGACCCGCTGAACGATCCGCTGCCGTAGAACGTCAAGATGAAGGCGATGCCGAAGGGATAGTAATAATGTTCGGAGACGATCGTGCCGGGAAATTTGCCCGGCGTGACGCTGAAGAGCGGGGCCTTAGCCCGCAGCGGCACGGCCTTGGTCCATGCATTCCTGCTGTCGAGCAGCGATGGATTGCTAATCCGGAGATAGTTGCACCAGAAGCGATGGACAAATGCCTTTTGCAATGGCCACGGCGGACTGAGTTCTTGCGCTGCGCCGTCCTTTTGCGCGGTAGTGAACAGGTTATCGAAGCTTGCGCGATTAGCGAATGGCGGAGTGCTGCCGGGCGCTGGTTCAAGACAAGACAGTGCCCAAACCAATGAATAACGGAAATCTTTTATCTGTACATCCACAGCTTGCATTATGACGAAAAGTATATCAAAATTGCAATGACTATATCGGTCATCAAAAAGCACCGAAAGGTTCGAGCGCAAGCCTGAGCCGGGGTGGAGCTACGGGCTCCACTCGACCTTTTTCGCGTCCGCGGTCGGGTATTGCTTTAATTGCGACGCACGAGCGACTGCACCCCTTGGGGATCGCCGAGATTCGCCATCGCTATTTCGCTTGTCGTTCGCACGCCGCCGGCCGGGAGCCACTCTATTCGGCAGCGGTCGGGATTATGCTGCAGAAGATCAAGCAGGCCCGCCGTATCACCCGCGGTAATGAGATCATCTACGCGGCCTCCGAGCTGATCGTTATCAGGCCCCAATATCGATAACAGAATTGGCGGCACGACCCACACGTTGTTGCCTTGCGCCTGGCCGAACGGGAGCCGGAAAATCTGGCGGTGATTGACGGAGTACGCCGTCAAAAGGAAGCTTTGCTCTTTTCGCGCAAGCTTCTCGATGATGACGAGGGCTGCGTCACCGGCGACGGGATTATTGCGGCTGAAATGCCAAGCCTTCAATTGCCCGACGACCCAGCTTACCCCCTTCCATGTCCAGCCGCCGCCGAAATAGAGCGCCGGGGCGACGACAAAAATCGAACCAAACCAGATGATCGCGATATCTTGGACCGACACGCGGTCCATGAAATCGAATGGCAGTTTGTTGTAGGTTGCGTAGCCGTATGAAATGACGAAGGAAAGCGTCACCGCAAGAAGGTAGAATTCCTCACTCTTGTAGGAGGGTGGGAATGCCGGCGCGGGAGCGCCCTGGGCCGGAGCGGGCATCGTCAGATGCGCGAGCAGCTCCCATGTCAGCACTACAAGAAGCCCCGGCAGAATGAACAAGGACGGCAGCTGGAACGCCGTCTTGATATCGGCCAGACCGGGTATTCCGACGCTGACGCTATCCGTAACGATGACCGGAGCGCTTTGACTTTCCGCGCCGGCGCCGCGCGCGAATTGCAGCTGCAGTAGCAAGGGGAAGTTGCCCTGCGGCACGCGGTCACCGGCGTCACCCGCTTTCAGCTTAATTGGTAGATTACGGCTGCTGCGGCCGGGGATCGTTGCAGGGAGCGCGCTGCTCGATACCGCGGTGATGAAATCCGGCCAGAGGCTCTTCAAACCTTCCAGCACGATGTCGTCGATGCCGGTATTTTCCACGGTGAGGACTGCGTCCTCCCTGATGGTGGGCTTTAGGCTTTCGAAACCGTGCTGGATCGATGCCTTGATCGCTTGGCTCAGTTGTAGCGGTGTGTAACCGACCTTGACAGCGGCTGCGATGATGCCCTGATGCACGCTCGAAGCCGCTTGCGGCGCGGCGGCCGGGGTCGGCTGTGCTTGAAAGTCCACCCAGAATGCGATCGTCGTGTCTTTGGCGGATCGTTCCGTCGCAGAAACATGGACCGTCCAGGCGATGTCGCTGGTCGACGGCAAGGTCGGCGCTGTCTTAATCGTCGCGTTCACGCCGGGACCTGGGAGCAGGCTTAGGCGCGCTTTTTCCCACGTAACATCCGCGGCGGCATGGGCCACTACCACGATGTCTTGTTCGGAGGCGCCCGGCTCCAGGGTAAGCTGGTCCGGCACGATTTGCAGCTTGGCAAAGTCTTCGCCCTTTGCCGCTACAGCAAATAACAAGAGCAGCAGCGCGCCTGCCGCTGTACGGCAATATATCGTCCATCCAAGACTGGTCGGCATCATCCCATCCGCACGCTGCGGTTGCAGCCAGCATCCTACAGTCCGGGATGAAAAGCGAGCGCTATTTGCGCCGACGCGAGCGGCTAAACATCCACGCTCGCGGTCAGCGCGTGCTCCTCGATGAACAGGCGCCGCGGCTCGACTTTTGCAGGTTTTGCAGCCGGCGCAAAATGCACCTGCTGCGATCGGCTCTGCCTTATTGATCGATGTGAATATTGTTGTCGCGGATCACTTCGCCCCAGCGCGCGATTTCGCTCTGGAGGAACGCGCTTGCCGCCGCCGGCGAGCGTTGATCCTTTGGAAAGGCGGAGACGCCTTGCGCCGCCCAAGTCTTGAGGATTGCGGGATCGGAAACGGTCTCTTGCAGCGCGTCATTGAGCGTCTTGATAACCGGGTCGGGCGTTCCGGCCGGCGCGAACAGCGCCTGCCAATAGACAAAATCAAGTTTCGGTCCGAACATCGACACGAAACTCGCCGCACCCGGAAACTCCGGCATCTCTTCTTTCGAGGTGACCCCATAGGCCTTCAATTTCCCGGCCGCCACTTGCTGCAGGAACTGCTGCGGCGTGCCGAAGAATAGATCGATGTGACCGCCCAAAAGGTCCGTCATCGCCGGAGCCCCGCCGCGATACGGAATTTGATCGATCTTGACGCCGGCGACCTGCGCCAACACCGTCGTGGCGAGATGGCCGGTGGCGCCGTACCCGGGGATCGCCGCCTTCAGCTGCTCTTTCTTCATCAAGGCGACTAATTCCGTCAGCGTATTCGGCTCGAGGGTCTCGCGTCCGACCAGGACCAAGGGATTGCGATTGATGAGCATTACCGAAGCGAGGTCTTTTACCGTGTCGAACGGAAGATTTTTGTAGAGCGTGGGATTCATGGAAATCTGCGAGTTGTGCAGAAGCAGCGTGTAGCCGTCCGGCGCCGCGCGCGCGACTTTTTCAGTCGCGATGATTGTATTGCCACCGGTGACATTCTCAACGATGAAGCTCTGTTTGAGCTTCGCCGACAGCGATTGCGCAACCACGCGCGCGGTCTCATCGGTCGGGCCGCCGGCCGGGTATGGCACGATGATGGTGACGTTGCGGCTTGGATATTGTTGCGCCGAGACCGGCGCCGCGACGAAAAGGACGAAAAAAAGGCCAAGCACGGCCGCTGCAAAGACCGCGAAACACCGCATCATGCGCTCCTCCCCGAGGGCTCAAATTTTTTTCTTGAGTCTTACATCTCCGGAACTATTGGCAACAAGAGGTAAGGCTGCTGTCCTGCGGTGAAATGCAGGGTGTTGCGGGTTGCGAAAACCGCGGCCGGCCGATCCTTCGGATCGATATGCAGGAACGGGCCGACGCCCTTCATTGGATAGGGTGCATGCGGCAAGGCGATGTCGCGACCGTCCACTTCGTAATCTTTGCCGCTGACGGTGAGTGCGAGCCGGTAGCCCGGCGGCACGACGATCGAGGTCGGCCAGATCTCGATGTCGAGCTCGACCGGCTCGCCGGGGCGTAACGGCCATTCCTCGTCGTGCGTGTGCCAAGGCCGATACGGCAGCGACTTCGCCGGATCGAGCTTGCGATGTGAAGCGCGCAGCCAACCGAGCCCCACCGGCACCCGCGGATCGTTGGTGCCGATGAAGGTGATCTCCCTGCCGTCCGGATCGAACACGCGCAGGGCCACGAACACGTCGGCATCGGTGGTCTGCGACGACACCCGGAGCTTGGCGGCGACAGGGCCGGTGATTTCGAGGCTCTTCGGCATCGGCGGCGTGCGAAAGGTCAGGCCGTCGCCGGTGGTTTCGTAGTTTAAGGTCGTGACCGCCCTTGGCGGTTGCGGTGTCAGCCCAAATCCTTCCGGCTGCAAGAAATATTTCGTCCATCGCGTGCGCGCGAGCGGCCATTCGTCCTCGCTGCGCAGCAAGAACTTTTCATGCGGATGGCGGATGTTAAGCGATACGCGCGGCTGCTGGTCCCAGCCGGTGTCGTCGCCTTTGAGGAAATAACCGAAAAAACGCTTCTGCAGCGTTTCGCCGTAGTTGCTGTAGAAATGCGTGAAGTGGGTGTCGCCGTGCACCTCCAGCCATTTTTGCTTGGAGCCGGCGCGCTGAAAACCTTCGAAATTGCCGCGGGTGTGCAGCCCCATGCCGCCCCAATTGCCGGCCGACAGCAGCGGCGCCTCGATCTGCGCATAATCGGCGGTGCGCGCGGCGTAATAATCGTCGCGCAGCCGCCGCCGTTTCGCTTCTCCAGGCGCGTCGGCTTGGTTTTTGGCGAGCTCGGCTTCGGGCAGCGTGTTCGGACCGGCGACCAGTTCACCTGTCACCACGCTCTTGGCGCCGCGGCTGCCGACGCCATGCTGCACGCTCGCCACTTGGCGCGGATGCCAGCTATGGAGAAAATCGCAGAGAATGCCGCCGTGCCGGCACACCTCGCGGTAATAGTCGGACGCGCCTTCCCAGATGCACAACGCGGCGAGGTGCGGCGGCTTCAGCGCGGCCACGGTCCACTGATTCATCGCGTAGTAGGAAATGCCGTTGAGGCCGACCTTGCCGTTGCTCCAGGATTGCGTGCCGGCCCATTCGACGCATTGATACAAGTCCAGCGTTTCGCGCGGCGACCAAACGTCGAGCAGGCCCGGCGACCGTCCCGCGCCGCGCGAATCGACGCGCACGCAGGCATAGCCGTCCGGCACCCATTTTTCCGGATCGACCAGTTCCCAGTTCTGGTACTTGTTGCTCGATCCCGCCAGCACCTCGGGCGCCGCTTTGGTCAGTCGCGACCAATTGCCCTGGTAGGCTTCCTGGAATGACAGTCCCTTGGCGTAGGGACCGTAACTGAGAATGACGGGATGCTTGCCCTCTGCGACCGGCCGGAACACGTCGGCGCGCAACACGATGCCATCGTCCATTGCGATCGGGACGTCCCAGTCGATCTGCATGCCGTCGCGAATCTCAGACTTCATTGCATTCATGGTCGGGCTCGCTCCACATGGAGAAAAACATTTTGGACTATGGAGGGTCGCAGCGAAAGGCTCGCGGCCTTGCGACCGCGCTGCGCGCAGCTTCGCTATCGTGCCTGATGAGCTGTTTGCCGACGATTATAATCCTAGATAAGGCGGAGCAACTGCCTCGGGCGGTTCCGCCCCGCGACACGCTGTGCTTGAATGCTGACGGTCGTCAAAATCCGCCGTCGGTGTCCACTTGCGCATCTTCATCTCCGCAGTCACGAGCGAATTCGGCAAGGCGCGCGACGCGCTCGCCAGCGATCTACGCGCGCGCGGCCACCATGTGACCGTCCAGAGCGACTTCAAACAAAGCCCCGACAGCGAGACACTGCTCGGCACGCTCGCCGACTATATTCGCGATTGCCATGCGGTGGTCTGCATCGTCGGCAAATGCTGTGGCGCATGCCCGCCCGCGCGGGCCGTCGAACGGCTCCCAAAGGTGCTGCCGGAAGACATCAAGGAAGCGAGCTATACGCAGTGGGAGTTCTTCCTTGCCCGGCACTTCAAACGGCGGTCGTATACCTATCTCGCGCGTGACGATTACAAGCCAGACAAGGATGATTCTGTTCCGGGCGACCGCGGCGACCTACAGAACTCCTACGTTGGATTTCTGAAGGCTGACGGCGTTCACTACGGGCCGTTCAGCAATATCGATCAACTTGCCCGCACCGTCCTCAAAGACCTGCCGGAAATCGTAGTCGAGCCAAATGTCGGGCCGCAACCCGCCGCCAAGCCGATCGTGCTGCCCTATCCGAGCATCGGCGACTTGTTCAAAGGCCGCGAGGAGTTCATGCGGCGATTGCACGAGAGCCTCACGCGGGCGCGCGGCGGACGGACGGCGATCGTCAGTCAGGCGCTGTATGGGCTCGGCGGCATCGGCAAGACCCGCGCGGCGGTGGAATATGCCTGGGCGCACGCGGACGAGCACACGGCGTCGCTATTCGCCGTCGCGGAGACGCCGGAGGCGCTGCGGCGCAACCTCGCGGCGCTGGCCGGCGCGTTGCTGCCGCAGCTCGACACGACCGACGATGCAGTCCGTCTCGCGGCCGTGTTGGATTGGCTCAAGGCCAATCCCGGCTGGTTCCTGATCCTCGACAATGTCGACAGCAAGCCGGCGCTGGCCGAGGTGGAGCGCTTGTTGAGCGGGCTTGCCGGCGGGCATGTGGTGGTCACCAGCCGGCTCGCGGATTTTTCCGGCAATTTCCAGCCGCTTGAACTCGATGTGCTCGCAATCGAGGATGCCGCTGCGTTCCTCCAGGCACGCACGCAGGGCCGACGACGCGCAGCGCCCGACGACGCGGCCAAGGCGCGCGAGGTGGCGGTCGAGCTAGGCCGGCTCGCGCTCGCGCTGGAGCAGGCGGCGGCCTTCATCGCCAAGCGCCGGCTGACCTTCGCGCAATATCTGGAAGAATGGCGCTCGAAGCGCGGCGAAGTCCTGGCGTGGTTCGATGCGACGGTGACAGGTTATCCGCGTGCGGTCGCCGTCACCTGGCAGACCTCGGTCGCGCAGTTGAGCGAGGGCGGCCGGCGGCTCCTGGAGCGGCTCGCCTGGCTCGCACCCGAAAAGGTGCCGGAAGCGCTCATCGATGTGCCGATCCCCGGCGCCGAAGCCGAGAACCTGCGCGACGCCTTCGACGATCTCGCCGCCTATTCGCTGGTGACGCGCGATGCCGAAGGGCCATTCCTCCTCATCCACCGCCTCGTGCAGGACGTGACGCGCCGCAGCCTTGCGGGCGAGGCGCGGCAACGCATTCTGGTCGAGGCGCTGGGTTGGATCAACGCGGCGTTTACAGGGAGCGCTGACGATGTCCGCAATTGGTCGACGCTCGCCCCGCTCGCCCCGCATGCGCGCGCGGTGACGGCGTATGCGGACGCCGCCGGCATTCCCGACCCTACCGGCCGCCTCATGAATCAGCTCGGAGTGCTGCTCAATGCAAAGGCGCTATACACAGAGGCCGAGCCGTTGCTGCGCCGCGCCCTCGCCATCGGCGAAAAAAGCTTCGGGCCGGACGATCCGAAAGTCGTGCCCTGCCTCACCAACCTCGCCCAATTGCTGCAAGCCACCAACCGGCTCGTTGAGGCCGAATCGCTGATGCGCCATGCGCACGCTATCGACGAGCAGAATTTCGGGCCGAACCATCCCAATGTCGCGCGTGACCTGAACAACCTCGCCCAATTGCTTCAAGACGGGAACCAAGTGGTCGAGGCTGAGCCGTTGATGCGACGCTCGCTCGCCGTCAGTGAAGAGACCTTCGGGCCGGATCATCCCAATGTCGCGGCTTGCCTCAACAACCTCGGCCGATTGCTCCAATACACTGAGCGGTTCAGTGAGGCCGAGCCGTTGATGCGCCGCGCGCTCGTCATCGACGAAAGGAGCTTCGGGTCAGACCATCCCAATGTCGCACGTGACCTCAACAACATCGCCCAATTGCTCAAAGACACCGAACGGCTTGTCGACGCCGAACCGCTGATGCATCGGGCACTCGCGATCGACGAAAGGAGCTTCGGGCCGGACCATCCCAACGTAGCAATCGACCTGAACAACCTCGCGCGATTGTTGCAAGATACCAATCGGCTCGACGAAGCCGAGCCGCTGATGCGCCGCGCGCTCGCCATTGACGAAAAGAGCTTCGGGCCGGACCATCCCACCGTCGCGACCGCCCTCAACAACCTCGCCCAATTGCTGAAAGCCACCAAACGGCTCGCCGAGGCCGAGCCGCTGATGCGGCGGCATGTTTCGATCTTCGTGGAATTTACGCGCCGGACGGGGCACCGCCATCCGCATCTGGACGCGGCGTTTGCGAATTACGCTCGTCTGCTCGCAGCCATGGGCAAGAGCCAGGCGGAAATCGACGCCGCGCGCGCTGAGCTGATGCGGCCGTTGTCGGGAGGTGGCGCATCCGCTCCCCGAATAACGCATAAGCGCTGATATAAGCCGTTTCCCGGATGCGGTGCAGCGCCATTAGCGCGTTTACGCGCGTCTTCGACGCGCTATGGCGGTGCACCGCTGATCCGGGATCGTCGCAAACTCAGAGTTTGTAACGATCCCGGTTCTGCAGTGCACCACTTCGCTGCGCTACGTGCTGCACTGCGCCCGGGAAACGCAGCAATCTTTGGCGCCTATGCACGATAGCGGCGGCGGATAATTACACGTCCACGCTCGCCGCCAGTGCGTGCTCCTCGATGAAGACGCGGCGCGGCTCGACTTTGTCGCCCATCAGTTCGTCGAAGATGGTGTTGGCCTCGTCGATCTCCTTGACGCTGACTTGCAACATCGTGCGCGCATTGGTGTCGAGCGTGGTTTCCCAGAGCTGCGAGGGATTCATCTCGCCAAGACCTTTGTAGCGTTGCAGCGTCACGCCTTTGCGGCCGGCGGCGGTGACCGCCTCGAACAGGCCGACCGGCCCGTGGATGGCGGTTTCGTCGTCCTTGCGCCGGAGGATCGCAGGCGGCGTCGGCCGTGGAAAAACCTTCTGCAGCGACGGCGCAAACTCGTCGAGCTTGCGGGCGTCGGCGGAGCCGAGCAGCGCCTGATCGATGACGGCGACTTCTTTGACGCCGCGCACGGTGCGCTCGAACTGGAAGCCTGCGCCTTCGGTGAATTGGCCTTGCCAGCCGCGTTCGGTTTCCTCCGACAAGGCATCGAGCCGCCGGGCGATATAGGGCACCGCGGCCATGGCCTTCTGCGGGTCGCCGAAAATGTCGCGATTGAGCACGCTCAAGATCGCCGCTTGTTCGACGACCTGGCGGTTGTACCGGCTGTGCAACCCGCGCAGCAGATTGCGGATCGCGCGCGCGTCTTCGACCAGCTTGCGCAAATCGTTGCCGGCGCGCACTTCGCCGGACGACAGCCGCAGCGTCGCCTCTTCGAGGCCGGTATCGATCAAATAATCTTCGAGCGCCCGCTCGTCCTTGAGATATTGCTCGGACTTGCCGCGCGCGACTCGGTAGAGCGGCGGCTGCGCGATGTAGAGATAGCCGCGATCGATGATCTCGCGCATCTGCCGGTAGAAGAACGTCAGCAACAGCGTGCGGATATGCGCGCCGTCGACGTCGGCGTCCGTCATGATGATGATCTTGTGGTAGCGCGCTTTGTCGATGGCGAATTCGTCGGCGCCGATGCCGGTGCCGAGCGCGGTAATGAGCGTCCCGATTTGTTCCGACGACAGCATCTTGTCCATGCGCGCGCGCTCGACGTTGAGAATTTTGCCGCGCAGCGGCAGGACGGCCTGGAACTCGCGGTTGCGGCCCTGCTTGGCGCTGCCGCCGGCGGAATCGCCCTCGACGATGAACAGTTCGGACTTTGCCGGATCGCGCTCCTGGCAGTCGGCGAGCTTGCCGGGCAGGGAGGTGATGCCGAGCGCACTCTTGCGGGTCATTTCGCGCGCTTTGCGCGCGGCCTCGCGTGCGGCGGCCGCCTGGATCACCTTGCCGACGATGATCTTGGCCTCGCTCGGGTGCTCCTCGAACCAGGCCTTGAGCATGTCGTTGACGATGCCCTCGACCGCCGGCCGCACCTCGGAGGAGACCAGCTTGTCCTTGGTCTGGGAGGAGAATTTCGGGTCTGCCACCTTGATCGACAGCACGGCGGTCAGGCCTTCCCGGCAATCCTCGCCGGTCAGCGCGACCTTCTCCTTGCGCGCGACGCCACCCGATTCGGCATAGCCGGTGACCTGGCGCGTCAGCGCGCCGCGGAAGCCGGCGAGGTGCGTGCCGCCGTCGCGCTGCGGGATGTTGTTGGTGAAGCACAGCACGGTCTCGTGGTAGCCGTCGTTCCACCACAGCGCGCACTCGACGCCGGTGCCTTCGCGCTCGGCCTTCATGACGATCGGCTGCGGCACCAGCGGCGTCTTGTTGCGGTCGAGATATTTGACGAATGCCTCGACGCCGCCCTCGTAGCGCAGCTCCTCGCGCTTCTCGACGGCGTGGCGCATGTCGGAGAGCACGATGTTGACGCCGGAATTGAGGAACGCGAGCTCGCGCAGCCGGTGCTCCAGCGTGGCGAAATCGAACTCCGTCATGGTGAAGGTTTTCTTCGACGGCAGGAACGTCACCTCGGTGCCGCGCTTGTCGTACGCGGCGCCGACGACGGCGAGCGGAGCTGTCGCCTCGCCGTCGCGGAATTCCATGTAGTGCTCCTTGCCGTCGCGCCAGATCGTGAGCTTGAGCGAGCTTGAAAGCGCATTGACCACGGACACGCCGACGCCATGCAGGCCGCCGGAGACCTTGTAGGCGTTCTGGTCGAACTTTCCGCCGGCGTGCAGCTGGGTCATGATGACCTCGGCCGCCGACACGCCTTCACCCTTGTGGATGTCGGTCGGGATGCCGCGGCCGTCGTCGCGCACGGTGCAGGAGCCGTCGGGATTGAGCGTGACGACGACCTCCTTGGCATAGCCCACGAGCGCTTCGTCGATGGCGTTGTCGACCACCTCGTAGACCATGTGATGCAGGCCCGAGCCGTCATCGGTGTCGCCGATATACATGCCCGGCCGCTTGCGCACGGCGTCGAGACCCTTGAGCACCTTGATCGATTCCGCGTCGTAGTCGGAGGGTGCAGCTGGACTCGGTTTGCGGACGGGTTCGGCCATGCGAAGAGCTTTCGAATCGCTTGCGGAAAGCGCGGGTGAATGAGGTTTTCGTTGTACACCAAAACCGCGCTTCGTACAGTGCAAAGTGTACCAATAAGATATTGTCAAATCGCCATTTTTCAATGATTCCGCGCGGCGTTTGGAGGCCCCGAATCCGCCGCTTTCGATAGCCTCATCTGTCAGGTGTTTTGCGGCCTCGGTCCCAGCCGGCCGGCCTCGACTTCGACGATTGTCGCGCTATCCTCGATCTCGGCGAACAGCGCCGGATCGGCGCCAGTCATCCAGACCTGCGCGCCAAGTGGTGCGAGTTCCCCATGCAGCGCCGCGCGCCGGGCGGGATCGAGGTGAGCGACAACCTCATCGAGCAGCAGGATGGGGGCGTAGGCCGTCATCTCGGCGATCAACCGGGCATGCGCGAGCACCAGACCGATGAGCAGAGCCTTCTGTTCGCCGGTCGAGGCATCGGCGGCGGCGATGCCTTTGTGTGCGTAGATGACTTTGAGGTCGGTCAGGTGCGGGCCGTCGTGAGTTCGCCCCGCGGCGGCGTCGCGGCCGCGATTATCTCGCAGCACCGCGCGGTAGCGCTGCTCTATTTCGATGGCGGGGTGCCCCGGGATGAGCTTCTCCATCCAACCGTCGAGCGCGATTTCCGCCGGCGGAAAAGCCGAATCTTTGCGGCTTGCGAGCACGCTGTCGAGCCGGCGAACCGTCTCCACCCGCTGTCCGGCTACCGCGACGGCGAGTTCTGCGGTCTCGTGTTCGACGGCGTCGAGCCAATGCGTATCGGGCCGCGCCTCCTCGAGGAGCCGGTTGCGCGAACGAAGCGAGCGTTCGAGCGCGTTGACGCGGCTGCCATGCTCGGCATCGACCGCGAGCGCGAGGCGATCAAGGAAACGCCGGCGCTCCGACGGGGCGCCGACAAACAGCGTGTCCATGGCCGGCACCAGCCAAACCACGCGCAGGTGATCGGCGAAGGCTGCGGCCGAGGCAACCGGCTCGCGGTCGATCCGACATTTGCGCTGGACTGCCGCGCCGTCCTCGATCGGTCGCTCGATGCCGGTGCCGAGCGTGGCGAGGCCCAGCGCACCTTCGATCTCGGCCGCGACCGCCCAGGAGCCGTCGCCCTCGCTGAACGCCACCTCGTCGAGGGCCGCGCGGCGCAAACCGCGACCCGGCGCGAAGAACGAAATGGCCTCGATCAAATTGGTCTTGCCGGCGCCGTTCGGTCCGACCAGGACGATTGTTTTCCCGCCGGCTTCGAGCGAAGCGGTCGGGTAGTTGCGGAAATTGTTGAGGGTCAGTTTCAGGATCATCAGTAATCAGGGGTTAGTAATCAGAAGCCCGGTGATCAAGATAAGCCCAATCGCCGGGATTCCAACTTTTCTGATTACTGATTACCGATTACTGACCCCTACACTCGCATCGGCATCAGCACATAGAGCGCGCCGCGCGGCTCCTTGTCCTGGATCAGCGTCGGCGAGCCGGGATCGGCGAGCTTGAGAACGGCGGCCTCGCTCTCAATCTGCGCGGCGATGTCGAGCAAGTAGCGCGAGTTGAAGCCGATATCGATCGGATCGGATTCGTATTCGACCTCGAGTTCCTCGGTGGCGCTGCCGGAATCGGGATTGGTGACGGACAGCAGCAACCGGCCGCCCGTGATCGACAGCTTGACGGCACGGCCCCGCTCGCTCGACACGGTTGAGACGCGATCGACCGCAGCCTCGAATTCCTTCTTGTCGACCACCAGCTCCTTGTCGTTGCCGAGCGGGATGACGCGCGCGTAATCGGGGAACGTCCCGTCGATCAGCTTTGAGGTCAGAATCGCTTCGCCGACGGTGAAACGAATCTTCCCCGGCGACAGCTCGATTAAGACCTCAGCTTCGTTGTCCTCCAAGAGGCGCTGCACCTCGCCGACCGCCTTGCGCGGTACGATGATGCCCGGCATGCCGACGGCGCCTTGCGGCAATTCGAGTTCCATCTGCGCAAGCCGGTGGCCGTCAGTCGCCACTGCACGCAAGGTTTGCGCCTTGGCGGAGCCTGCGGCGTGGAGGTAGATGCCGTTGAGGTAGTAGCGCGTCTCCTCGGTCGAGATGGCGAACTGGGTTTTGTCGATCAGCCGCCTGAGGTCGGCGGCCTTGAGCGTGAACTTGTGCGTCATCTCGCCGGGCGCGAGATCGGGAAAGTCGCTCTCCGGCAGCGTCTGCAGGGTGAAGCGCGAGCGGCCGGCACGGATCGACAGCACGGCGCGGTCGCCCGAGGATTCGAGAACGATCTGCGCGCCCTCGGGCAGCTTGCGCACGATGTCGAAGAACATGTGGGCGGGCACCGTGGTCGATCCGCCAGGGCCCACCTCGGCCGCGATCGTATCCGTCACTTCGACGTCGAGGTCGGTGGCCTTGAGGCTCAGTTTCGATCGGTCGGCGCGCAACAGCACATTGGCGAGGATCGGAATGGTGTTGCGACGCTCGACCACGCGGTGCACGTGGCCCAGCGACCTCAACAATTCGGAACGCTCAACGGTGACCTTCATCGCGAAATCCGTTCAACAGGGGGTAACGAAAGTGACGCAGCGAGCGGCATTTCGCAAGGCCCACCTGTGGACCCGGCCTTGTCCCTGCCATTCACAGTTTTCGTCAGGGATTACGATCAGTCCTGAAGCTGGCGTTTGAGCGCCTCAATCTCCTCTGCGAGGACAGTGTCGTTACCGGCGAGAGCCTCGATCTTGCGTACGGCGTGCAGCACGGTGGTGTGGTCGCGGCCGCCGAACCGGCGGCCGATCTCAGGGAGCGAGCGCAGCGTCAGGATCTTTGCGAGATACATCGCTACCTGCCGCGGCCGCACGACGTTAGCCGTGCGCCTGGACGACAAGAGATCGGCGCGACTCACATTGTATTGGCGGGCCACAACGCGCTGGATGTCCTCGATCCGAACCCGCTTCGGCTCAGCCGGCCGAATCAGGTCGCGCATCTCGCGCTCGGCCATTTCAAGGGTAACCGGCTGTCCGGTGAGCTTGTTATGAGCGAGCAGTCGATTGATCGCACCCTCGAGGTCGCGGCCGTTGTGCGTTACCGATTTAGCGATGAAGACGAGCACCGGCGTCGGCACTTCGAAGCCGGGATGATAGATGCGCGCGGCGGCGATACGGCTCTTGAGAATCTCGAGCCGCAGTTCTTCGCCGAGCGAACCGATCTCCACCACAAGTCCGCCGGCCAGCCGGGAACGGACGCGGTCGTCGAGACTTTCCAGGTCCGCGGGCAGACGGTCGCTGGCGATCACGACCTGCCGGCCGGCGTCGATGAGCGTGTTGAGCGTGTGGCAGAATTCAGCCTGGATCGATCGCCCTTGAAGGAATTGCAAGTCGTCGATCACCAGCACGTCGATAGCGCGCACGGCTTCCTTGAAGGCAAGCGTGGTCTGGGTCTTCAGCGCCGAGACAAAGCCGTACATGAATCGTTCGGCGGTCAGATACAGCACTTTGCGATCGCTGCCGTTGCCGGCCCAGGTTATCGCCTGCAGCAGGTGAGTTTTGCCGAGCCCCACGGCGGCGTGGGTATAGAGCGGATTGAACATGAGCGATTCGCCGCGCCGGCTGGTCGCGATTTGTTTCGCCGCGGCATGCGCGAGCGTGTTCGAGCGGCCGACGATAAACGTCTCGAAGGTGAGACGCGGATCGAGCGGCGAACCGCCGAGCGCCTCGTGCACCGTCATGAATGGCACGCTGGCGCGCGTCTCGGCTCCGCCTATGTCGCGCATCTCACGTGACAGCGTTGCCGGCTCCGACGGCTTGGGCTTCGCCACAAGCGGGCGAATTGCGGCCGAACGAACGCTCAGCTCCAAGCGGGTGATGCTGGGCTCCTCCACCTGCCATTTGACCAGCACGTGCTCGCTATAATGCGCCTGAATCCAGGTTCGCAGGAATCGCGTCGGCACCGACAACCGCACCGCTCCCTTGTCGACGGCCTCGAGCTCCATGCGCCCGAACCAACTCGTGAACACATCCTCGCCGAGTTGTTTTCGCAGCTGGTCCCTGACCCGCTGCCAGCGCTCCTGATCCGTGCTCGTCATTTTGGCCTGCTATTTTCGTCGGAGATCAAGGACTCAACCGAGCAACTCAGGCGAGATCCATCCCACCATGCCCGACATCGGGAGACGCAACGCACGTATTGAGAGAGGTGGTGCTGGTGGCGGATGCGGATGAGTTAATCGCAGCCACCAATCGATCGAGAAGTATGTTCAGCCGCTGGGCTTGGCGGTCGATCCGCGACAGCGGCGTGGTGCCGATGGCAGGACGAACGCACGCGCACAGCCAAATCCCCGCCGGTGAGGTAACCCTGCACGCGCGGAGGGGCCCAAGTGAAATGTGAAAGCAGTAGGCCGGAAGACTCCGGGCGAGGAGCCCCTGGCTGCTTCGACCAATTGGTGAATTATCGTCATCATGCCCCTACCTCCATCGCTCCCGGATCCGATGGTTATCCTGACGGCCTCGCCAAAAGTCCTGCTCGCAAAAGTCTTGCGCGACTGTCAGAAGCTGGCTGCGTGTTTGACCCGTCCCACAAAGCTCATAAGCAGATCTGCTCGTTGAGAACTCTTGACTATAGTGAGGTCAGAACTGCACGCGATCGGACAACATCCTCCCGCACCCATTCTTTGATGAGTTTCCACTCGACCAGTTTTTGAAGCTCTTCGGAAACCGAAGAGAACTAAAGGCTAGCACGCCGTTTTCGGCCTGCAACGGCAAAAAATTGCGCCATCATTGGACTGTTAGATCGTGGCGCTCGACGATGCGCCGTGCGCTTCAAGCGCAAAGCATTGACTCGATGGACTGATTCACAATTCGGTCATAATCGAACAGAAGCCAAAATCCCTCAAAATGCGCACCGTAACAAATGAAATCGGGCGCAATGGAGTTGCGGTCAACTCAGGGTCCAAAGATTCTCATGTCCATAAGTCTTTCATCGCTCATCAATTCTTCTGTGCAAAATTCAAGGTAGCCCTCGCGGCGGGTGGCGCGGAGCAAATAACAATCGACCGGCCGACGCGTGAAGACCGACCAGAATACCATGTTGCCAATTTTACGGATTGACGTGACAATTCTGCAACAGATTAATGGCAATCCACAACCACTAGGGGGCTTGGCGCCGGCCGTGGCTCGGAGCGTGGATCAGGCCGCTGACGGCCGCTGTCGCATCGTGCGATTGATCCCTACGCGCCGAATTGGGCGCCGGTATGGCTATTTGCCGAGCTTGGCGATCCGGTGGGCGAGCCGCGAGACTTTGCGGCGGGCGGCGTTGCGGTGAACGATGCCCTTTTGCGCCGCGCGAATGATGGCGGGTTCGGCTTCGGCCATGGCGGCAAGCGCAGCGGCACGGTCGCCGGCTGAAATCGCCTCCTCAAGTCTGCGCACGGCGGTGCGCACGCGCGTGCGCCGCGACTTGTTGATCACGGTGCGGCGCGCAATTTGACGAGTAGCCTTCTTGGCGGACTTGGTGTTTGCCATGACGAGTTGAACGACAGACCTGATGATCGAATGTGGTGAATGAACGCAAGCGACACGCTTGTCATCCTGCGCGGCGCTTATAGGGGCGCGGGGCGCTGCCGTCAACGCCGCCGAGTGATGCCAAGACCAGCCCGCGCCTTCCTCAAGCCACTTGCTTGGCGCGTACCGCCTCGTAGCCGTCAGCAACCGCGGTCCGGTCGGCCGCCGGGAAGGCCGATAGTGGCGGCACAACGCGCGCCCATTGCGGCTCGCCGTGAATGTGGGCGACGAGCGCCTTGACGCCGGCAACGAGTGGTTTGCCATCGAACAACTTGCGGATCGCTACCGCTTGCGCGAGCGCTGCGGCGTCGCCTGAGCGGTAGGCCCGGGCGCAGAGGTCGGCGTTGAGATTGGCGGTCGCCGAGATGCAGCCGGCGAAGGGGCCCGAACGGGCCTGCGGCAGCGCCGCCTCGGTCGAGGGGAACACCTTGAAGCGCGGCATTATGCTCGCGGCCTCCCGTGCGAACGCCATATCGCCGGAGGAATCCTTGAGCCCGACGATGCGCTCACCGAAGCCGTCGAGCAGGCGGCGGATCAAGGCGACGTGCCAGTGCAGACCCGACTGCGCCGGAAAGTGATAGAGATAGATGGGGATCGGTCGCGCCGCGGTTGCATTCACGATCGCCTCGATGCCGGCGACGAGACCGTCGTCGTGCACGCCCTTGTAATAGAACGGTGGCAGCAGCAGCGCCCCGGCAAAGCCAAGCTCGGCGGCGTGCCTGGTGAGCGCGACGGCGTCGGCGAGCGCGGCTGCCCCGGTGCCGACCATCATCCGGTTGAGCGGCAGCCCGCTCGCCGCGTAATCGCTCATCACGCGCCGGCGCTGTTCGAGCGAGAACGAGGTCGCCTCGCCAGTGGTACCAAGCACATTGAGCCCGTCGCAACCGTTGTCGAGGAGGAAACGGGCCAGATCGATCGAGCGCGCGCTATCGGGCTCGTAGTTCGCGTCGATCGCAGTCGCGATGGCGGCGATAACACCGTGCAGCGTTTTTGTGGTGGTCATGGGGACCTGTCTTGTTCAGCCAACGCCGTAATGAACGGTGAACGATCCACTAGAACAGGCGGCGGCGATGTTCAATCGAGGGGGGCAAGACGGGATTGCTTCGCGGAGCCTGTCATCGGGCCAGCCATTTCGGGCCGGACCCGTTGGCTCGCAATGACGGCGCATGTGCCGATGTGCGCACTATCACCGGAAAAGTGAAGATGCCCTAGTGCACCACGATCGTGGTGCCGCCCATTCCCTCGCGCTCGACCAGGCCGAACAGGATGGCCGCGTGGTCCGGATCGAGCCGCACGCAGCCGTGCGAGACGGGTCTGCCCAGCCCCGAAATCTCGTATGTGCCGTGTATGGCGTAGCCGCGGTGGAAAAAGATCGAGTGCGGCATCGGCGAATTATTGTATTTGCTCGAGAACCAGCGCCGCGCCAGCATTTCCGGGTGGTAGGTGCCGGGCGGCGTGATGTAGCCGGGCCGGGCGGTCGAGACCCGCCAATGGTAGCGCGATGCGCCATCGACGATCACAGTCATGGTTTGATCAGACCGGTCGATGTGCACGACGACGGAAGCCTCGGCGCGATCGCAGGAAGGCAGGAAAATCAAGGACAACGCGGCAAGTACGCAGGCGCAAAGCAAGCGGCGCATTTAACTCCCCCCGATGCATCCCTGGCTAGGCTCCGCACGCAGCATTGTGGCCGGCGATGGAACTTGTAAAGCGGTCGCGACGGCCAGGGTTAATCGCCAACGCGCCTGAGCACGCGTGCGGCCATGAAATTGCCGGAGCTTTTCAGCTAAACTGCCGCGATGCCATCATTCGATGTGTTCAGCATCGGCCACTCCAACATTCCGGCCGAACGTTTCATCGCGATGTTGCGCGACGCCGGGGCGGACGCCATTGCGGATGTCCGCTCAACGCCATTGTCGCGCCGCTTCCCTTGGTTTTCCGGCAAAGCGCTGGCGGCGCGGCTAGCGCGGGACGGCATCATCTACGAGCCGTACGGCGATACGCTCGGCGGGCGCCCAGGCGATCCCGAACTCTGTAGCGATGGCATCGCCGACTACGAGGCGATGGCCAAGCGGCCGGAATTTCAGTCGGCGCTCGACAAACTGTTGGCGGTTGCTTCGCGCTACCGTGTCTGCCTCATGTGCGCGGAACGCGAGCCGCTTGATTGTCACCGTTGTCTCTTGGTCGCTCGCTCGCTCGCCGAGCGCGGCCTTGGCCTCGGCCACATCCTGCATGACGGCACAATTGAGCCGCACCAGGCGACGGAACATCGGTTGCTGGCGATCAGCGGGGCGGGCGCCGATCTGTTCGTAACTGGACAGAACGAGCGACTCGCGGCAGCGTATCGAAGCCGCGCCCATGCCGTCGCGTTTCGGGCACAGCCAAGGTCTACGGGGGCGAAGTCCGTAGCAAAGGCTCGATGATGCTCGCTCCGGTTCGCTCGCTTTTTATCGTTCTCCTCGCCGGCATCGGTCCGGCCTTCGCGCAGGATCCCGGCACGCTCGACCAGACACCGCTGCCGCCGCTCGCCGATCCCAATTCGCCATCGACGCCCGCAAAGGAATTGTTCGCTCGCAAGACGCAGCCGCTGGCCGGCGCCCCGCGATCGATCGGCTTCTATGCCACGGGCTGCCTTGCCGGCGGCGTCGCGTTGCCGATCGACGGCCCGACCTGGCAAGTCATGCGGCTGTCGCGCGATCGCAATTGGGGACATCCGAAGCTCATCGCCTTCGTCGAGCGGCTCGCCAGCAATGCCAAGAAAGTCGGCTGGAACGGACTCTTGGTCGGCGACATGTCGCAGCCGCGCGGCGGTCCCATGCGCACCGGCCACGCCAGCCATCAGGTCGGGCTCGATGCGGATATCTGGTTCACCCCGATGCCCGACCACGTGCAGTCACGCGAGGAGCGCGAGTTCACGTCGGCGGTGCAGATGGTCGCGGAGGATCGGCTCGACGTCGATCCCAAGGTGTGGACCCACACGCGCACGGAACTGCTGCGCACCGCGGCGCAGGATCCCGAGGTCGAACGCATCTTCGTGAATGCGGCGATCAAGAAAGCGGTCTGCCGCGAGGCCGGTGCGGATCGAAGCTGGCTGTCGAAGTTGCGGCCGTGGTGGGGCCACGACTACCACTTCCATGTTCGCTTGCTGTGCCCCGCCGACAGCCCGCAATGCAAGCCGCAACCGCCACCGGAGCCCGGCGACGGCTGTGGCCACGAGCTCGACTTCTGGTTCAAGGATTCGGTGCTGCATCCGAAGCCGGCCGTGCCGCCCAAGCCGAAGCCGCCGCTGACGCTGGCCGCACTGCCGGCGGCGTGCCGCCAGGTGGTGACGGCGCCGTGAGAATCTTTGTTTTGAGCATGATCTTTTCCGAAAACCGCATTCCACCCCGGATCAAGTCCGGGGCAGGCTTTTTCGGGATCATGCTCTAAAGACCGGCCGTACCGAATACGGCGTGTTGCGCGGCGGCGGCGATGAGGGTCAGCGCGCACGCGCAAACGACGATCACGATGACGTAGCCTCGAGATTTCTGCTCGGGCGATTTCATCAGCCGCGGCAGGCCCATCGACAACACGTAGGTGCCGTAAAAGCCGGTAAGCACGAGGAACCGCAATCCCGGCAGCAGCAGAAAAATCCCGGTGAGCCACACCGGGGTATAGGAATAGACCGCAAGCTTGAACGCGCTGTCGAAATCTTTCTGCCCGCCGAATAGCGGCGCAAGCAGGTCGATAATGAGCCCAAGGACGAGGACCGTCGCGAAGGTCGCCACGTAACCGAAGATCGCGCCGAACAGTCCGTCGAATATCGGCGCCCGCACCGAACCGACTCCCGGAACGATTGCTCCAACAACGCTGGCGCCGATGAAGCCGAACACGGCTGGGATGAGCGCGAGCCGCGCAACGTAACGGCTCAATAGATAAGCCGGATCGCCCGACTCCCGCTCGATCAGCCCCCATTCGGCGACGGGATCGATAAGCATCGCCTTTGCGCGCATAACGGCGTTCATGACGGCAGGCCTTTGGCATCAGCACGGATCAACGCGGCGCCTTTTTCCGCGATCATCATCGTTGGCGCGTTGGTGTTGCCGGATGTGATCACGGGCATGACCGACGCATCGACGACGCGCAGCCGATCGAGCCCGGCGACGCGCAGGCGCTCGTCGACGACCATCAGCGGATCGCCGTCGCGGCCCATCTTCGCGGTGCCGACGGGATGAAAGATGGTGGTGCCGATGTCGCCCGCCGCCTTGATCAAAGCCTGCTCGTCGTCGTCGCGCAGCTGCGCGCCGGGCAGATATTCATCGGGATGGAACTTCGCGAGCGCCGGCTGCGCCACGATGCGGCGTGTCAGCCGGATGGAATTAGCGGCGATGCGGCGGTCTTCCTCCGTCGACAGATAATTAGGCTTGATGATCGGGGCGGCGGCCGGATCGCGCGAGCGCAGCCGCACATAGCCGCGGCTCGTCGGACGCAGATTGGCGACGCTTGCGGTGAAGGCAGGGAATTTATGCAGCGGCTCGCCGAAGCGGTCGAGCGACAGCGGCTGGATGTGATATTCCAGGTTGGCGCGTTCCTGGTCGCGATCGGAGCGGGTGAACAGGCCGAGCTGCGACGGCGCCATGGTCAGCGGACCGCGCCGGAACAGCGCATATTCGGCGAGCATGCGCGCGAAGCCGAGCGGCGCGTGATAGCGCTCGTTGAGCGTGACGATGCCGGCGACCTTGTAGATCAGGCGCAATTGCAGGTGATCCTGCAAATTCGCGCCGACGCCCGGCTGGTCGAGCACGACGGGGATGCCGTGCTCCTGCAGATGCTGCGCCGGCCCGACGCCGGACAGCATCATGATTTGAATTGAGCCGATCGAGCCGGCAGCCAGGACGATCTCACCGCAGCAGCGCGCCATCCGCGGTTGCCCGCCTTGATTCCAGCGCACGCCGACGGCACGCCGGCCGTCGAACACAATTGCTTTGACCAGGCAGTCGGTCTCGAGCCGCAAGTTGGCGCGATTGAGCGCCGGCTTGAGAAAGGCGCTCGCCGCCGACCAGCGCCGGCCGCGCCGCTGGTTCACATGAAAGGCGCAGCAGCCCTCGTTGTCGCCGGAGTTGAAGTCGGCGATGGACTTAATGCCGGCTTGCTCGGCGGCGGTGCGGAACGCATCGAGCAAATCCCAACGCACGCGCGGCGCCGCGACGTGCCATTCGCCGCCAACTGCGTGCGCTTCGCTATCGCCCATGAAATGATTTTCGTGCCGCTTGAAATAAGGCAGCACGTCATCCCAGCCCCAGCCGTTAAGACCGAGCTGGCGCCAATGATCGTAATCGGCGGCCTGGCCGCGCATATAGATCATGGCATTGATCGAGGACGAGCCGCCGATCACCTTGCCGCGCGGATAATTGAGGCTGCGGCCATTAAGGCCTGCCTCCGGCTCGGTCTTGAAGCACCAGTCGGAGCGCGGATTACCGATTGCGAACAGATAACCGACGGGAATGTGAAACCAGATCCAATTGTCGCGTCCGCCAGCTTCGAGAATGAGTACCCGCCGATCGGCATCGGCCGAGAGCCGATTGGCGAGAACGCAGCCCGCCGACCCGGCACCGACGATGATGTAGTCATATTCGCCTTCGATCGCCTCTGCCTCGGCCATCTGCCTACGCTCCCGCTCTTTGCAAAGCATAGCACACCCCGTCATCGGTGGGTGACCAGCGGTTGGCATGCGACGGCACCGTGGCTTGTCCGCGCTTCGCCAACGGCCTATTGTCCAGGCGCGACGAACGGTGCGCTGGGCGTGTGCCGTACTGCCTGGAACGACGGTTCCCAAAGGCGGTCGTATTGATTTCATGATCGCGTGGTCCGGCGCGCGTTGCGCGCACGGTCAAACCTGTTGGAGAACCGTCGTGCTCGAAAGAAGGTCTATCCTGGCGGCGCTTGCCGCCGCTATCGCGATTGCGGCCGTGCCTCAGGCCGCGACGGCGCAGGACAAATCCATCATTGTTTTCGCCGCCGCCTCGATGAAGAATGCACTCGATGATGTCGACGCCGCCTTCACCAAGGCAAGCGGCATCACGGTCGTTGCCAGTTACGCCGCAAGCTCGGCATTGATGAAGCAGATCGAGCAGGGCGCCCCGGCCGACGTGTTCGTATCCGCCGATCTGCAATGGATGGATTACGGCTCGCAGAAGAAGCTCATCAAGGACGACACGCGCGTCAATCTGCTCGGCAATCGGCTGGTGCTGATCGCCGCCAAGGATTCCAAGATCGGCGATGTGACGATCAGGCCGGGCTTCGATCTCGCCAAGCTCGTCGGCGACGGGCGCATCGCGACCGGCGACGTGCGCGCCGTCCCGGTCGGGCTTTACGCCAAGGCGGCGCTGGAAAAACTCGGCGTGTGGTCATCCGTCGAGCCGAAAATGGCCATGACCGATAACGTTCGTGCCGCTCTTATTTTGGTCGCGCGGGGCGAAGCGCCGCTCGGCATTGTCTATTCGACCGACGCCAAGGTCGAGCCTGGCGTGAAAATCGTCGGCGTCTTTCCCGAGGATTCGCATCCGCCGATCATCTATCCGGTGGCGGCAACCGTGGACGCCAAGCCCAATGCGATGCAGTACTTGGCGTTCCTGCGGACGCAAGCTGCGAAGACTATATTCGAGTCTTATGGTTTTACGGTTCTGATAAAGCCGACGTCGTGATGGCAGTTCTTTCTACACTTCCCCCTGCAGAGGGGAGGTCGCCGGCCGAAGGCCGGCGGGTGGGGGCAAGTGCTATGGCGGAGTGTTCACCCCACCCCGACCGCTTCGCGGTCGACCCCCCTCCAGGGCAGGGTTAAGACAAGTGCTCGACCTTTCCCCCGCTGAATGGACTGCGGTCGAGCTGTCGCTGCGCATTGCGATCGTTGCGACCGCGTGCGCGCTGCCGTTCGGCATCGCGATCGGCTGGCTGCTGGCGCGCAAAAAGTTCTGGGGCAAGACCGTGCTTGACGGGCTCGTTCACTTGCCGCTGGTGCTGCCGCCGGTCGTCACCGGCTATCTGCTGCTCATCTCGTTCGGGCGCAGAGGACCGATCGGCGCATTCTTGTACGATCACTTCGGGATCGTGTTCTCGTTCCGCTGGACCGGCGCGGCGCTGGCCTGCGGCGTCATGGGCTTCCCGCTGATGATCCGCCCAATCCGGCTCGCGCTCGAGACGATCGACCGCCGCCTTGAAGACGCCGCCGCGACGCTTGGCGCCAATGATCTGTTGGTGTTCTTCACCGTCACGCTGCCGCTGGCACTTCCGGGCGTGATCGCGGGCGTCATGCTGTGCTTTGCGAGAGCGCTGGGCGAGTTCGGCGCCACCATCACCTTCGTATCCAATATCCCCGGCGAGACGCAGACCATTTCCGCCGCGATCTACACCTTCACGCAAGTCCCCGGCGGCGATGCGGCAGCAGGGCGGCTGGTGCTGATCGCGATCGTGCTGTCGTTCACGGCGCTGATCGCCTCCGAATGGCTAGCCCGGCGCGCCGCCATCCGCTTCCACGGGGAATGATCGTGCTCGCCGTCGACCTGGAGAAGCAACTCGGCGCATTGCAATTGAGCGTGCGCTTCGAAGCGGCGGGTGGCGCGACGGCTTTGTTCGGGCCGTCGGGCGCGGGGAAGACATCGGTCGTCAACATGATTGCCGGACTTCTGGCGCCGGATCGCGGCTCGATCGCGCTCGATGATGCGGTGCTGTTCGATTCAGCCGCCGGCATCGATGTGCCGCCGCATCGGCGCCGCATCGGCTATGTGTTCCAAGAGGGGCGGCTGTTTCCGCATCTCAGCGTACGCCAGAACCTCGACTACGGCCGCCGGATGAGCGGTCGTCCGCGCGAGGCCAAGGACTTCGACCGCATCGCCGCATTGCTCGATATCGGGCACCTGCTCGATCGCCGGCCGCGCATGTTATCGGGCGGCGAGCGCCAGCGCGTCGCCGTCGGTCGCGCACTATTGACGCGTCCGCGCCTGCTGCTGCTTGACGAGCCGCTCGCTTCGCTCGACACCGGCCATAAGCGCGAAATTCTCCCCTACCTCGTTCGCTTGCGCGACGATGCCGGAATACCGATCGTCTATGTCAGCCATATGCGCGCGGAAGTGCGCCGTATCGCCACGACCGTCGTGCGGCTCGATGCCGGCCGTGTCGTGGCTACAGGCGGGCTGGAGCTTCTCAAAGAAACCGACGCGGATGCGCTCGAATAATCGCCGCATTTTCTGATAGAATGATGGGCAGATCGGGACTCACGCGATGACTGACGCGCTCCGTCTGCCGAAATGTCAAAAGATGAAGGCGATTTCCGTCGCGGCACGGGGACGGTTTTGATCGCTGATCCTTATCATTGTCCCGCGTGAATGGACCACGCTTCACCGCTGCCGGTAAAACCTGCAACGATGTGGGGTGTGTTATGCGGCACCGGCGCGGCCTTTTGCTGGGCGCTCGGTTTCGTCGCGGCGCGGCACGGTGTTCTCATCGGGCTATCGCCACTCGTCATCGCGCTGCACCGCTTCTTCTGGCCGGGACTGGCACTGCTTCCTGTCCTTGCCGCAAAAAATGGCTTCGGCAATCTTGGCGGAGTCGGGTGGCGGCGCGGGATTGCGCTGACGGCGTTTGGCGGGCTGCCGCTCGTATTGCTGAGCTATTTCGGATACCTGTTTGTTCCGCTCGGCCATGGCGCCGTCATCCAGCCATCATGCGCGGCGCTCGGCGGGCTCATCCTGGCGCGCGTGGTGCTGAAGGAAGCATTGCCGCTGCGCCGCGTCGCTGGCGCGCTGGCCATCGTTCTGGGCCTCGGGGTGATAGGCGCCGAGGCGTTGCAGACGATGGGCGCGAACGGCATCGTCGGCGACCTGCTGTTCGTGGCGGCCGGCAGCTTCTTCGCGATTTTCGGCGTGCTGCTGCGGCAGTGGCGGATTGCGCCGGTGCATGCTGCGGCAGTGACAAGTGTCGTCTCGCTGGCGGGCGTTCCGCTGCTGTTGTTAAGCTTCGATAGTCTATTGGCTGCGGGATTTTTTGAAAATTTGTTGCAGGCCGTCGTGCAGGGTGCATTTGCCGGCGCCGGCGCGATCTATCTTTTTACCCGGGCGGTCGTGCTGCTCGGTGTTGGGCGGGCGGCGCTATATCCCTCGCTGGTTCCGCCGTTCACGCTGTTGATCGGGTATCTTGCGCTCGGCGAGGTGCCAAGCGTCTCGCAGCTCGTTGGGCTTGTGATTGTCGTCGGCGGTTTCCGCCTGACGCAGAGGAGCTAATCCTCCGGTCCGGCATATTTGCCGGCGGTGTGCGGGAACATCGACTTCACGATCTTGAAGCGCGAGATGTCGACGGTGGCGTCCATGTGCAGGAAGATCGCCGCGTCGCGGAAAATCTTCTCGACGCCGAAATCGAGCATGACGCCGTTGCCGCCGTGAAGCTCAAGAGCATGCTGCGCGACTTTGAGGATTTCCTCCGAGGCGAACACCTTCGCCATGTTGCACAGCGTGTCGGCGTCCGGCGCGTTGTCGTCGACCGCACGTGATGCGCGCGCGAGCAGCGCACGCACCGCCTCGATGCGCGTCGCCATGTCGGCGAGCCGCAGCGCCACCGCCTGATGCTTGATCAGGATGCGACCACCCTGCACGTAGTTCTGCACGTAGTCGGCCGCGACCTCGAAGGCGCGCACGCCAACGCCGAGATTCTTCGCCGCCTGGATGATTTTCCCGGGCTGGAAATAGACGGCGGCCTTGCCGAGCGCATTGCCCTCGACCAGGAGATGATCTGCCGGCACCCGCATGTCCTCGAAGACCAGCTCGCCGTTGTTCATGAACCGGCAGCCGAGGGTCTCGTTGCAGCGCGCGATCGTGAGCCCCGGCGTGCCGCGCGGCACCAAAAAGCTCGACGTGCCCTGCATCATGCCAACCTGCGGATTGGTATTGGCGTAGACCACGAACAGGCCGGCGTCGTAGCCATTCGAGATGAATTGTTTTCGCCCGTTGATCACCCATTCGCCATTGTTGTTCTTCACCGCGCGCGTCTGCATCGCGGCTTCCGGCACGTTGTAGGGCAGCCACCGGTCGGATGCGCCGCGCGGCTCGGTCAAGCAATGCGCGAGCAGGAATTGCGGATCATCCATGAGCCGCTTGAACCACTTCTCCTGCAGGTGGCGCGGCGCCAGATTGCGCAACAGCACCGAAACTTTCCAGTTCTGCACCAGCTTGTCGGCGAGACCGGAATCGCCGCGGGCGATTTCTTCGGCGATGAGCGCGAAGGTCTGAACCTCGCTTGCCCGGTCGAGCTCGATGCCGCCGAATTCCTCCGGCACGCCAAGCGTGCGGATGCCGACCTTTTCGGCGGCTTCGAGGATTTCTGGCGGCAGGCGGTCCTGCGGCGTCATCAGCCATTCGCGCTGCCAGTTGCCGCGGATGAAAGGAAGCACCACGTCGTCGACGAAATCGCGGCAACTCTGCCGCATCAAGCGCTGGTCTTCGGAAACATCGGGCGACATGTCACGCCGCCTTGCGGCTTTTCAGGAAATCGCCCATGCGATCGAGCGCCTTGAGGATATTCTCGCTCGAATTCGCATAGGACACCCGCACGTAGCCTTCGCCGAGCACGCCGAAATCCGGCCCGCCGATCAGCGCGACACCGGCATCATCGAGCAGCGCGTTGGCGAGCGCCTTCGCCTTCCAGCCGGTGCGCTTGATGTTGGGGAAGGCGTAGAAGGCGCCCTTGGGCGTTGCGCAGGAAGTGCCCGGCAGCCGGTTGAGGCCCGCCACCACGAGCCTGCGCCGCTTGTCGAACTCGGCGACCATTTTCGCCACCTCGTCCTGCGGGCCGGTGAGCGCGGCAAGCCCGGCATATTGCGCCGAGGCATTGACGCAGGAATGCAGATTGACCGCGAGTTTCCGCGCGTAATCGTAGAGCTTGCCCGGCCAGACCGCATAGCCGAGCCGCCAGCCGGTCATGGCGTAGGTTTTTGACCAACCATTGAGCAGGATCAGCCGGTCGCGGATCGACGGGTACGACAACAGGCACACATGCGTCTCGCCATCGTAGACCATGTGGTCGTAGATCTCGTCGGACATCACCGCGACGTCCGGATAGCGCTCCAGCCCAGCAACCAGCTTGTCGACTTCGGCCTTCGGCGTCACGCCGCCGGTCGGATTGGCGGGCGAGTTGACGATGAGGAGACGCGTCTGCGGGGTGATGAGGTTGAGCGTTTCGTCGGCGGAAAACGCGAAATTGTTTTCTTCGCGGATCGGCACCGGGATCGGCCGCGCGCCGGTATATTCGATCATCGAACGATAGATCGGAAAGCCGGGGTCGGGATAGAGAATGTCCGCGCCCGGTTCGCCGAACATCAGGATCGACATGAACATGGTTGGCTTGCCGCCGGGCATGATCATCACCTCGTCGGGTGAGACGCTGACGTTGAAGCGCTTGTGCAAATCGGCCGCCACCGCCTCGCGTAGCGGCGCAATGCCGACGGCGGGCGTATAGCCATGATGGCCGTCGCGCAGCGCTTTGATCGCCGCCTCGACGATGAAATCCGGCGTGCGAAAGTCGGGCTGGCCGATGCCGAGATTGATGATATCGCGGCCCTGCGCCGCAAGCTGCATGGCGCGCGCCAGCACGGCGAAGGCGTTCTCCTCGCCGATCCGATCGAAGGCGGCAACGGTCTTCAGCATGGCATTCCCCCGGCGTTACTTGCCGGGTAGTTCAACCCAATCGGGCGGCAATTGCAATGCGATGAGGTGTCGGCCCACGCCGACGGCAAAGAGCCCCGGACAAATGTCCGGGGCTCCAAGCACTTTATTTGTTACTGCGTAAGCGCGTTCAGCGAATGACGTTATCGTCCGCGCCGGATTCGCGCGAATAAACGCTGCCGCTGCGGCTCGCGCCGTTTGGATATGTGCCGACGCTGGTGGGCGCAGTGCCAGAGACCGAGTTCTGCAGGCCCTGATAGGACGCCTGATGGTGCTTCGCGGCAAATGCCGGGGTCGCGAGCAGAGCAATGCCGAGAGCTGACAGAACGAGTTTAGTGTTGAGCGATTTCATTGTTGCTTCTCCAATTGCCGTCACCCTGGGCCTTCTAGCTACGCGAGATTTTGCACTGCACAAGAGCGGGACGTTCAACTGTCAGTCACTAAAATGTTATGTAATCCAATATGTTAACGAGACTTTTATGCGCGCCATCGTCTTTGTATATCGCATAGCAATATGCGCGGCGTGTGTGCTGAAAAAGTATGCCGCGCGAGCATGAAATTGCCTGCAGGGCCGGCGCTAAAGAATAGCTTTTGCGGAAGCCTTCGGAACGTGCAGATTCGCCCATTCGCGTCGGCGTTAATTCGTCGTATCTATTCGGTGCGCAAATGACGCCGGGAGATGGCGATGTCGAATATTAAAAATTTGCAAGGTTCGCTGCGGTCCCGGCTGCGCTCGCAATTGTGGTTCGACAATCCGGACAATCCGGGCATGACCGCGGTCTATCTCGAGCGCTACCTCAATTATGGCCTTACTCGCGCCGAATTGACGTCCGGCCGGCCGATCATCGGCATCGCGCAGACGGGCTCCGATCTCAGCCCATGCAATCGCCATCACCTCGAGCTCGCCGCGCGCGTGCGCGCGGGCATCCGCGATGCCGGCGGCATCGCGCTGGAGTTTCCGGTGCATCCGATGCAGGAGACCGGCAAGCGCCCGACCGCGGCACTCGACCGCAATCTCGCCTATCTCGGTCTTGTCGAGGTGCTCTACGGTTATCCGCTCGACGGCGTGGTGCTGATGACCGGCTGCGATAAGACCGTGCCTGCCTGTATCATGGCGGCGGCGACCGTCAACACGCCGGCCATCGTGCTTTCCGGTGGACCGATGCTCGACGGCTACCATAACGGCAAACTCGCCGGTTCGGGAACCGTGGTCTGGCAAGCGCGCCAGGATCAGGCGGCCGGCAAGATCGACTACAAGGAATTTCTCGACGTCGTTGCGTCCTCCGCGCCGTCGATCGGCCACTGCAACACCATGGGGACGGCGTCGACCATGAACGCGATGGCCGAGGCGCTCGGCATGTCGCTGCCCGGCTGCGCCGCAATCCCGGCGCCGTATCGAGAGCGCGGCCAGATCGCCTATGCCACGGGCCTGCGTGCGGTGGAAATCGTGCGCGAGGATTTGAAGCCGTCCGAGATCCTGACCCGTGCCGCGTTCGAGAACGCGATCGTCGCCTGCTCGGCGATCGGCGGCTCGACCAACGCGCCGATCCATCTCAACGCCATCGCCCGGCACATCGGTGTCGAGCTGGCGATCGAAGACTGGGAGAAGATCGGCTACGACGTGCCGCTCCTGGTCAACATGCAGCCGGCAGGGGACTATCTCGGCGAGGACTATTTCCGCGCCGGCGGGCTGCCGGCGGTGATGCACGAATTGAACGAGGCCGGCCGGCTGCATCGCGATGCGCTCACCGTCAACGGCAAGTGCGTTGCCGACAATATTGCATGGGCAAAATCGAGCAATCCCGAAGTCATCTTGCCGTATGACAAGCCACTCAAGCCGCGCGCCGGCTTTAAGGTGCTGCACGGCAATCTGTTCGATTCCGCCATCATGAAGACGAGTGTGATCTCGGATGAATTTCGCCAGCGCTATCTCTGCGATCCCAAGGACCCGAATGCCTTCGAGGGCCGCGCCGTGGTGTTCGACGGCCCGGAGGATTATCACCGACGCATCGATGATCCCGCGCTCGGGATTGATGAACACACCATCCTCTTCATGCGCGGCACCGGACCGATCGGCTATCCGGGCTCGGCTGAGGTCGTGAACATGCAGCCGCCCGCGGCGCTGATCAAACGAAGCGTGACATCGCTGCCGTGCATCGGCGACGGCCGGCAATCTGGAACATCGGGCTCGCCATCGATCCTCAATGCTTCGCCGGAAGCGGCGGCCGGCGGCGGGCTCGCACTGCTCAGGACCGGCGATCGCGTGCGCATCGATCTCAACAAAGGCACCGCCGATATCCTGATTTCTGCTGTGGAATTGGCGACGCGGGGCGCGGCGCTGAAAAAAAACGGCGGCTATCACTATCCGCCAAGCCAGACGCCGTGGCAGGAAATCCAGCGCGCCATGGTCGACCAGCTCGACAGCGGCATGGTGCTCGAGCCGGCGGTGAAATATCAGCGCGTCGCGCAGAAATCGGTGCCGCGCGACAATCACTGACTTAAGCGAGATTCTCATGAGTTCCCGTCCGTCTCCCGCCGATAAGCGCAAAGCCTTCCGCAAGCTCCACGAAGCTGGCTGCTTCGTCATTCCCAATCCGTGGAACGTCGGTAGCGCGCGCTATCTGCAAGACTTGGGATTCAAGGCGCTGGCGACGACGAGTTCCGGTTACGCTCATTCGCAGGGATATGCCGACGGTGCGCAGAGCCGCGATGATGTGCTGGCTCATTTCCGCGAGCTGGCGGAGGCGGCCGAGGTGCCGCTGAACGCCGATTTCGAGAATGGCTTCGCCGACGCGCCCGGCGGCGTGGCCGAGAATGTCACGCGTTGCATCGCGACCGGCGTTGCCGGACTTTCGATTGAGGATTCGCCCAACAACGCGACCACCCCCTTGTACGATTTCGATCTTTCTGTCGCGCGCGTTAAAGCGGCGCGCACGGCGATCGATCGCGTCGGCGGCGACGTGGTGTTCACTGCGCGCGCGGAAAATTTCATCCGCGGGGTGCCCGATCTCGACGACGTCATCCGCCGGCTCAAGGCCTATGCCGCAGCCGGCGCCGATTGCCTCTATGCGCCCGGCATCAAGACGCGCGAGCAAATCGAGGCGGTGGTGCAGGCGGTGGCGCCGCGGCCAGTCAACTTCCTCAACAGCGGCGCGTTCGGCTTCACAGTAAGCGACATCGCGGCGATGGGCGTACGCCGGATCAGCGTCGGCGGGTCGCTGGCGCGCGTAGCGATGCACGCGTTCATTCGGACTGCCACCGCGATCGCGAAGGACGGCAAGTTCGACGGCTTCGCCGGTCTGATCACTAACCCCCAACTAAACAGCTTCTTCAGCGAGGATCGCAAGAAGCGGTCGTCATGACCGCTGCCACGCGACCGCAACTCAATACCTGCTGGCGCTTATGTCAGGAGTCGAAACGGCAGAACGCCCCGGGAAACGCATGAGCAACAGACTGAAGGGCAAAGTCGCGCTGGTGACCGCCGCGGGTCAGGGCATCGGCCGCGCCATCGCCGAAACCTTCATGGCCGAAGGAGCGATCGTCATTGCGACCGATCTCGCCGAGGACAAGCTCGAGGACCTGAAAGCCAAAAAATGCCTCAAGCTCGACGTGCGCTCGCACGAAAACGTAGAGACGCTTGCCGGGGATATCGCAGGCGAATTCGGCGCGCTCGATATCTTGGTCAATTGCGCCGGCTATGTGCACCAGGGCACGGTGCTCGATTGCTCCGACAAAGACTGGGACTTTTCGTTCGATCTCAACGTCAAATCGATGCACCGCATGATCAGGACGTTCCTGCCCGCCATGCTGGAGAAGAAATCGGGCTCGATCGTCAACATTTCCTCGGCGGCATCATCGATCCGTGGCGTCCCCAACCGCTATGCCTATGGTGCCACCAAAGCCGCGGTGATTGGGCTCACCAAGGCGGTCGCCGCCGATTTCATCAAGCAAGGCATCCGCTGCAACGCGATCTGTCCCGGCACGGTTGAATCGCCGTCGCTGGAGGAGCGCATTACGGCACTGTCGAAGGAGACGGGTCGCCCATCCGACGTGGTGCGGCAGTCCTTCGTCGACCGCCAGCCGATGGGCCGGCTGGGGACGGCCGAGGAGGTTGCCTGGCTCGCCCTCTTCCTAGCGAGCGATGAGGCAAGCTACATTACCGGCCAGGCGCATCTCGTCGATGGCGGGATGGCGCTGTAGGGCAAAATCCGAACCTCGGCATCACCCACCCGATGCACATTCTCATCACTGGCGCTGCGGGGATGATCGGCCGCAAGCTGACGGCACGTCTGGTCGCCGCCGGCGCGCTCAACGGCCGGCCGATCGAGAAACTCACGCTCATCGACGTGAGCGCTCCGCAAAGACCGGAAAGGTTTACCGGCAGCGTCGACATGCGCGCCGCCGATATTGCCGATCCCACGGCCGCGCGTGCGGTCGTCGCCGGCAGACCCGATGTCATCTTTCATCTTGCGGCAATCGTTTCCGGCGAGGCCGAGCTTGATTTCGAGAAGGGCACAAGAGTCAATCTTGATGGCTCGCGCACAATAATTGAGGCCATCCGCACGGCCGGTGGAGGTTATCGTCCGAGGGTGGTCTTTACATCGTCGATTGCGGTGTTCGGCGCACCGTTCCCAGAGGCGATTGCGGACGACTTTCACTTAACCCCGCTGACCTCCTACGGCACCCAGAAGGCGATGGTCGAACTTCTGCTCGCCGATTACACCCGCCGCGGTTTCCTGGATGCTATCGGCATCAGGCTGCCGAGCATCGTGGTGCGGCCGGGCCGACCGAATAAGGCGGCGTCCGGGTTCTTTTCCTCGATCATCCGCGAGCCGCTTGCCGGCGAGGAAGCCATTCTGCCGGTCGAGGAGAGCGTGCTGCACTGGCATGCGAGCCCGCGTGCCGCCATCGGATTTCTCATTCACGCCGCAGGCGTGGATGACGAAAAACTTGGACCCCGCGTCAACCTCACGATGCCCGGCGTGTGCTGCACCGTCGCCGAGCAGATTGCCGCGCTGCGCCGCATCGCCGGCGCTAAGGTCGCCTCCCGCATCCGCCGCGAGCCGGACCCGCTCGTTGCGCGGATCGTCGCAGGCTGGCCGAGCCGGTTCGATCCCCGCCGCGCGCTCGCGCTCGGTTTTAGGGCCGAGGCCTCATTCGACGACATCATTCGCGTTCATATCGAGGATGAGCTTGGCGGCAAGATCGCGTCTTGACGCCACGGTCAAAGCCCTTCCCACAGGTTGGACTCAGCGCTTATTTGTGCGTCATGCGTTTTGGCTCCACACTCATCCCCGCCACGCTGGCCCGCCGCTATAAGCGGTTCCTCGCCGACGTGGTGCTCGAAACCGGCGAGATGCTGACGGTCCACGTCGCCAATCCGGGCGCCATGACCGGCCTCGACAGGCCGTTTTCGCGGGTCTGGCTGTCCGATTCCGGCAATCCGATGCGGCAGCTTCTTTACACCTGGGAGCTGGTCGAAGTGGATCTCGGCAACGGACCCGAACTCGTCGGGGTGAATACCGTCCACCCCAATCTGCTCGTCGCCGATATCCTCGAAACCGGTTTGATCCCGCAATTGCGCGATTATTCGTCGATCCGGCGCGAGGTGAAATACGGCGCGAATTCCCGCGTCGATTTTCTGCTCGAAAGCCCGATGCGGCCGCCCTGCTACCTGGAAGTCAAGAACGTCCATCTGATGCGCCAGCCGCGGCTCGCCGAATTTCCGGATTGCGTGACCGCCCGCGGCGCCAAGCATCTCGACGCGCTTGCGGCTGTCGCGGCGACCGGTGCACGCGCCGTGCTGCTGTTCGTCATACAGATTCCGTCAGCGGATCGTTTCGCCGTCGCTCGCGATATCGATCCGGCCTATGGCGCGGCCTTCGACCGGGCCCGCGCGGCAGGCGTCGAGATGCTGGCTTGGCGTTGCGCGGTGACGGTCGACGGGATCGAGATCGCGGCGCCGGTTCCAATCGTCGCAGGCTAGCCGGTCCGTTCGCCTGCGGTCGCAGCTTGCTTGCGTTGCGCGCGCCTATGCTTACATTGCAAGTTAATCGGCGGCGTGCAGCCGCTTTTATCGCGGCTGAAGCTCTACGGCATCTCATCTCCACTTCACCATGACCTATGTCGACGCGGCCTGTGCGCCGCTGCGCAAAACCGGACAGATCAAGATTCATGGCGCTGCCGCCGTCGACGGCATGCGCAAGGCCGGCCGGCTTGCGGCCGAGTGTCTCGACATGCTGGTCGACGAGATCAAGCCGGGGGTCTCCACCGAGCGTATCGACCGGTTGGTGTGTGAGTTTGGATTGGACCATCACGCCCTGCCGGCAACGCTGATGTATCGCGGCTACCGCAAGGCGACCTGTACGTCGGTCAATCACGTAGTCTGCCACGGCATCCCGGGAGAAAAGCCGCTGCGCGACGGCGACATCGTCAACGTCGACGTGACGCTGATCCTCGACGGCTGGCACGGCGATTCCAGCCGCATGTATTCGGTCGGCGAAATTCCCCGCCGTGCCGAGCGGCTGATCGAAGTCACTTATGAAGGCATGATGCGGGGCATCGCCGCGATCAAACCCGGCGGCACGACCGGCGATATCGGCAATGCGATCCAGTCCTATGTCGAAGCCCAGCATATGAGCGTGGTGCGCGATTTCTGTGGCCACGGTGTGGGCCGGTTGTTCCACGACGAACCGAACATCGTCCATGTCGGCCGGCCGGGCGAGGGCATCGTGCTCAAGCCGGGCATGTTTTTCACCGTCGAGCCGATGATCAATCTCGGCCGCCCGCACGTGAAGGTGCTGTCCGACGGCTGGACCGCGGTGACCCGCGACCGCTCGCTTTCGGCGCAGTTCGAGCACAGCGTCGGCGTCATCGAGACCGGCGTCGAGATTTTCACCCTTTCCCCCAAAGGGCTGGGCCGCCCGCCTTACTCGGCCGTGAACCGGAACCGGCCTTCGTAAACTGATTGCAAAATACCGTAATCCGGTCATCCTGGGAGGCGTTGGCTGCGGCCGCATGAGCGGACGCGGCGGCGATGGAAGTGCGTTCAAATCCTCATGTTGGGAAAGAAACCCAAGAGCGAACGCGGCCTCGCCGAGGCCACGCCGCACTATTACGGCCATCGTGAACGCCTGCGCGAGCGTTTTCGCGAGGCCGGCGCCGACGCTCTATCGGATTACGAGCTGTTGGAACTGCTGCTGTTCCGCGCGCTGCCACGGCGCGATGTCAAGCCGTTGGCCAAGGCGCTGCTGGAGAGATTCGGCTCGTTCGCGGAGGCCATATCCGCGCCGGAGGTGCGGCTCGCCGAGGTGAAGGGGCTGGGCGATGCCGGCATCACCGAGTTGAAGATCGTGCAGGCGGCGGCGAGCCGGCTCGTACGCGGCGCCGTGAAAAAGCGGCCCGTGCTGTCATCTTGGTCGACGGTGCTCGACTATTGCCGCACCGCACAAGCTTTTGCCGACCGGGAGCAATTCCGCGTGCTTTTTCTCGATAAGCGCAATCAACTCATCGCCGATGAGCTGCAGCAGGTCGGCACCGTCGATCACACGCCGGTCTATCCGCGCGAGGTGGTCAAGCGCGCGCTCGAACTGTCGGCCACCGCCATCATCCTGGTGCACAATCATCCCTCGGGCGATCCGACGCCGTCCCGTGCGGATATTCAAATGACGCAGCAAATCATCGCTGTGGCAAATCCGCTCGGCATTTCCGTGCACGATCACATCATCGTCGGCAAGGAAGGGCACGCCAGCCTCAAGGGACTGAAGCTGATTTGAGCAGGGGGCTCCAGCCTGCCCGTGAATTTGTAAACCTTTGAACGTTGGACGACGGGTTAGGCAGCGCCGCGTTCCGGCTTCGCTTCGACGGCGTTCTCGCTATGGACTGCGCCTTTGCCGTTTTTCGGTTGGCCCGGCTCCTTCGACTTTTCCGTGTCGAAAGCTTCTTCGGCATTGGCGCTGCGCCGCCGCATCGCGCGCTCTACCGCCATCTCGCGTTGCAGCCGGGCGTAGTCGGTGCGAGTCGCCTCCAGCGCGCCTTCGGCGACGGCGCGTTCCACGCGTTCGCGCTCGATCGCGGCGTTGAGTTGCTCGATGCGCTTTTCCGCCTTGGCTTGATTCGCGGCAGCGTCAGCCTTGAGCAGTTCGACGCGATCGGTCAGCGACTTGATTTTATCTTGAGCGTGGGAGAGCGAACTCTCTCTTGCCTTGACGGTTTCCGAAAAGACTTTGCATCGATCGGTCAGTGTCGAACGCGTCTGTTCGAGTTTTTTGGTCTGACGGTCCTGCGTTTCGGCGGCCGCAGAAAGGTGCTCGACCCTCTTCTCGGCTGCGCTGCGACCGACGGTCGCTTCCACCAATTTGGCTTCTGCAACTCTGATCTCCTCGGTGCGGGCAACCAGGTTCTGCCGCATCTCGGCAAGCAGCTTCTCCGCCGCGGCGCAACGCGAGCGCATGGCATCAAGCTTCAGCGTCAGCGCATAGACCTCGGATTGCCGCCGCTCATTGGCTTCATCACAGGCCGTGGAGAGCTTTTTGCGCTCCTCTTCGACCGCGGCCAGATTTCGTTCCATCTGTTGCAACCGCACACGCGCGTCGGACAGGGCGTTCTCGATCTCGGCGAGGCGGCGGGAGGTTCGAGCGCCTTGAGCGAGCGTCTGATCGAGCGCGGTCTGCAACGACTCCTTTTCGTTCTCCAAAAGCGAAAGTCGTTCGCCGGCAAGGGCTGCGGCCGCCTCCGATTCGACAATCCGTTTGTCCGCGGTATCGGCGCGTTCGAGCAGAAGCCCCTTCTCGTCGCTTAGAGCCCGAACGCTGTTGGTATGCTCTCCCAGTTGTTTCTCGAGATTGGCCACGGCGACGCGCACCGTCGCGATCTCGTTGCTCAGCTTGGCCTTGTCGCCTTCGAGCTCATGTGCGGTCTGCTGCGTGGAGGTTAGGTCTCGAGTTAGCCGGTGATTGTCGCTTTCTAATTCAGACGACTTCTTTTCAATCGCTTGAAATTCCTCGCGCAGCGCCTCATGACTCGCGCGAAGCTCGGTCAGCGCGCCTCGCAAGCCGGCATTATCGAATTTTTCGTGCTCCAGCGTGCCCAACAGCTTATTGAGCGGGTCGACCAGCTTGCCGAAGGTTTCCTTGAGATCGTCGATTGCCCCGAACTGAAGGCTGGTGTCGATCAGCAAGTTGCGCAACGCCTCGTTGTCCTCGCCGATGCGCCCGCCAATGTCCGCGAAATTCGGCTTGCCGTTGTCTTCAGCACGGTTTGCGTTTTGCTGCTTACCCGCCAACACCGTAAGTCTCTCAGGTGTCGGCGCGACGCCCGCGCGCGAAAGAAAGTCAGAGACCCTACGCATCAACCCACCCCGCCACTTAACGCGACATCAATAACCATACCTCATATTGCATCCTGCCACAACCGGGGTCGAGCATGCAGCACCGGGATGATTTCAAATTGTCACAAATGACAGGCCGAAATCACCCTAGGCGCGGCCGACGACCTTACCGATAACCGCTCGCGCCTCATTGGGTGCGCAATCGCCAGCCCAGGCGATGTAACGGTCCGGACGAACCAAGATCAAGCTTGCCTCGTAGGCTTTGCGTCCGTCACGATACGTGTCGCGAACAATTTTCAACGGCATACGCAGCGCTTCTGCCGCTTTCGCGAAAGCCGCGACAGCCTGGTCTTCGGCATCGAACGCAAGCACGGTGAAATCCGCGCCAAGCTCCTCGAAGACGTTGCGTCCGGAGCTGAGAAGCTGCGGCGGCAGGTGGTGGCCGGCGCGGGCCTTGAATGTGTGCGAGCCTCGGGCGCTGCTGACGCCGCCCGGCGGTCCGAGCACAATCGAAGATCCTTCGTAATGCGGCTCGTATGTCAGTACGCGCGGGGCTGCGGCTCCCGCGTGTTCCTTCCAGGCCCGTTCGAATTCCGCCCGATCCTTCTCCGGGCTGTACCGTTCGAAGAATTCCTTGTCCCTTTGGATGTTCGCCTCGATGAAATCTTCCGCTGTCTCCTTGAAAATAGGATGCCTTTCTTCGGTGTACGTCTGCAACAATGCATCGCTCCCCCAACCTTTAAGTCTTGCGGCAAGCTTCCAGCCGAGATTGGCTACGTCATCGAGCCCATTGTTGAGGCCGTATCCGCCGTAAGGGGGGTGGGAGTGGGCGGCGTCGCCGGCGATAAAGACGCGGCCCACCTGATATGTTTCGGCGACGGCGATGCGCAGATCCCAGAACCCCACATAATCGAAGTCGCAGCCGAACGGGAAACCGGCGACTTGCTGCAACAGACCGTGAAAGTCGTAGTTATCTCGCGTCGTGTTCGCCGGGACCGGAGCGTGAAAGAACCATTGCTCGCCGACATCGACCCGTCCGAAGAACTGCCAATAACCCTTTAAATCCGGATGCAAAACACGATAGGTGGAGCGCGGTGGAAAGCGCCTCAGCTTGTCGTGGAGCTGCCGCGAACGGAACAGGGCGAGCACCATAAGCTGGTTGAAATCCGCGCCGCTGCGTTCGATGCCGATCTGTCTTCGTACGGTGGAATGGCCGCCGTCGCAGCCGACCACGTAGTCAGCTTCCAGGATTTCTCGTCCGGCGCCGTCCTTGATAATGGTAACGCGCGTGCCACCCTCGTCCTGTTCGATTTTTTCAGCGGTCCAGCCGAACCGGCTCTCGACGTCGTCAAGTTGCGCCATTCTTTTGCGCAGGACATGTTCGGTCTGGTATTGGGGCAATCTTTCATTTTCCTGGAAGTAATAGGAATTGACGATCTCGCGAAGCGGCGGTGCGTACCAGTATTCATTGTCGAGGTCGCGGTAAGAGACAATTCCACTCATGGGGTAATCGGGCGGCAGCATGCGCGCCGCTCTCACCGCGTCGGCAACGCCCCAAAAATAGAAGTGCTCCATCGAGCGCTGCGTCAAGTTCTGCCCTTTAGGAATGCGCTGCGGTTCGACGCGGCGTTCGACAAGGGCGCAGGATATTCCGCGAAGCCCAAGCTCGACTGCGAGCGCGTCGCCCACAGGCCCGCCGCCGACAATGACGACCTGATGCCGCTTGCTCATCCGCTGATCTATTTTTTGAGGCTCGTTATACGCTACTGCCGCACCAAGAGAACCGGATCGGGACTTTCCGGCACGCGCTGCCAAGTATTGATGTCATTCTCTTCGAAACGCCAAGTCTGCCCCCGCGCCGAAAGAAGCACCAATTCGCCGTTATCCATCTGCCAGGACGTGGGACCGAAACGGGTGATCAGGGCATCGCAGCCGGGCTTTACCTTCAGCACCAGATTATCGGCACCAGCCGCAGCGTTCGCGAGGGTGAGCATGCAGATCGGCTTGCCGGTCCCGCGCGCGATCGCCCAATCGCCGACCATGTCGTCGGCCGAGCGGACCTGCACAGCCGCCGCGGCTTGCAGAATGTAGCGGCCCTCTTCCGGTTTGAAGCCGTCATACATGCCGCCTTCGACCTCGGTGAGTTCGATCACCGCGTCGCCGTGGACATCGAGCAGACGCAAATTGCCGTAATTGTCCACCACCCAGGCGGCGATATCCTTGGTCGAGGGAAAGACGTTCGGGCAGTTTTTGTCGATGTCAAGCTTATAACCTCCGGACATGGCATCGGCGCGGAAGTTGAAGCGGCAGATCTTGTCGTGGTCGGCGTTGGAAAATTCCCAGGCGCCGATCATGGCATTGACGGCAGCGCCTAACGTGCTTTGTGGCTGCGTGCTTTGCGGTTGCTCGGTTTGCGTTTGCGTGCTTTGCGATTGTGCGTCCTGCGCAAGCGCGCCGCCGCTGCAAAGGCTGCACGCGATGGCCACAACAATGATACCGCCAAGACCCATGCAGAAACTGCTCACGCTCGAACGCTCTCACGCTTGCGCCACGCCGTCATGCCAATGTCAGGCAAGGCAATGAGGCAATTTGATACCGAAGGCTCATTCAGCTCTTGTTCCAGGATCGCCAAGGCGTTTCCTGGCACCGGCGTCAGCGGCGGCTTGCCTGCGGCCCAGGCGCTGATGTTGTCGACGATGCGTTGATCCATCTTGTCGCGTGTATAGACAGACGCCGACCCGAGATGGGGAAACAGCACCACGTTTTCCATCTCTATCAGCTCCTTCGGCACTTCGGGCTCATTGACGTAGACGTCGAGGCCCGCCGCCATGATCCTTTTTTCCTTGAGCGCCTTGATCAGAGCCGGCTCGTCGACCACCGAGCCTCGCGCCATATTGATCATGATGCCGTCGGGGCCGAGCGCATCCAGCACTTCGGCATTGATCATATTCTGCGTCGACGGCCCGCCTGGCACGATGACCAGGAGGATATCGACCGCGCGCGCCATATCGATGAGGTCCGGGTAGTGGAGATAGCCGATCTCGCGCCGCGGTCGCCGCGTATGATAGACGACCGGCACGCCGAAGGCGTCGAGCCGTCGCGCGATCGCTTGGCCGATGGCGCCCATTCCCACCATGCCAACAGTGCGGTTGCGCAGCGTCGCCTTGCTGAGCGGGTAGCCCCGCGTGACCCATTTGCCGGCGCGTACGAAGCACTCGGCTTGAGGAAATTCGCGCACGGTGCACAGCAGCAAGCCGAGCGCAGTATCGGCGACTTCTTCGGTGAGTACCACCGGCGTGTTGGTGACGACGACGCCGTGCGCGGCGGCCCATTTAACATCGATGTGGTCATAGCCGACGCCGAAGCTCGATACGATTTGAAGCTTCGGAAACCGCGCCATGAAGCTGCCGGGAATCAATTCGGTCGTGGCGCTGCAGGCAATCGCGCCGACATTGGAATGATCGGCGATAAACGCGTCGCGATTCTTTGCTGCAGCTGCTTTGTGGACTGCGCAGACCGCTTCGAGGCCCCTTACGACGAGGGGCTTGAGCGGACCAATCAGCACGATCTCACGCTTGCTGGCGGGCATCCTTCATCCCCTGATCACACCAGCATGGTCACCGGCGTTTCCATAAGAGCCTTGATCGCGGCCAGAAGTTCCGCCCCGCGTGCGCCATCGAGCACGCGGTGGTCGCAGGACAGCGTTGCAGTGAGCACGCTGGTGAACGCGACGCCGCCATCTTCCTTCTCGACCGCTTGCCGGCGCGCGGCGCCGACCGCGAGGATCGTGGCGTGCGGCGGATTGATGATGGCCGAGAACTCGCGCACGCCGTACATACCGAGATTGGAGATTGCCGACGATCCGCCTTGGTAGTCCGCCGGTTTGAGCTTCTTCTCCCGCGCCCGCGTCGCGATCTCCTTCATCTCAGCCGAAATGACGCTGACCGATTTCGTCTCGGCGCTGCGGATGACCGGCGTGATCAGTCCGCCGTCGAGCGCGACCGCAACGCCGATATCGGAATGCTTGAACCGCAGGATACGGTCGCCCGCCCATACCGCATTCGCAGTCGGGGCGCGCTGCAGCGCGAGCGCCAGCGCTCGAATGATGAAGTCATTGAGCGAGAGCTTGAATACCGGATTGCCGTCCTTGTCCTTGGCTGCGGCGGCATTCGCTTCCTCGCGGAGCGAAAGCAGGCGATCGATTGCGATGTCCGCCGTGAGATAGAAGTGTGGAATAGTCTGTATCGCTTGCGTCAGACGCGCCGCGATGGTGCGGCGCATGCCGTCGAGCGGCACTTCGTCATAGCTGTCCGATGCGTAGAGCGCCTTGACCTCCCCGGCGGTAGGGCCTGCCGCTACGGCGGCGACGGGGATGGGCGATGGCCGCGGCGCATTTTCGACGTCATGCGCAACGATCCGGCCATGGGGGCCGGAACCGCGCATGCGCGTGAGATCGATGCCGGCCTCGGCGGCGAGCCGGCGCGCCAGCGGGGTAACCGCGATGCCGCCAGGCAGCCGCGCTGGACCGAAATTGCGTTCGGGGGTGCGGACCTCGAAGAACGGATCGAGCTTGATCGGACGCGTCTCTTGGCAGGGCTGCGCGACCGGCGTTGCGGCGGCAGGCGCCGGCGCTGTGGCCGGTTTAGCAGCCGATGCTGCAGGCGGCGCAGTTGCGGCCGGCTGACTTGGCGCCGCGCCCATCTGATCGGCGATGACGGCGACGACGGCGCCGACCGGAGCTACCTCGCCGGCCGGAATGCGGATTTCAGCAAGCACGCCGGTCGTGATCGAGGGCACTTCCATCGAAACCTTGTCGGTCTCGATCTCGAACAGGTTGTCGCCCGGCTTTACCGACTCGCCGGCCGATTTGAACCATTTGGTGATTTTTCCTTCGGCGACCGTCTCGCCGAGTTGCGGCATCAGGACGTCCATGGCCGCTATCCCGTCCCCCAAATCGTCACTCCGGGGCCTTGCGAAGCGAGGGGCCCGGAATCCATAACCACTGTCCGTGCGGTTCCTGCAAAGACTGTGGTTATGGATTCCGGACAGCCGCTTCGCGGCTTCCGGAATGACGTGTTGAAATAGCGAGGATTCACTTGATCCGTTCCCACACTACCTCCTGTGTCGTGCCGACGGGACGCAGGATCAGCCGGTCGCCGACAAATTCGTAGCCGCGCACGACGTCGCCCTTATCGCCAGGCTGCACGCTACCCTGGCGATGGTGCGTGACCGTGCCGGCCCGCTCGTCGACCGAATAGGTGCCGAAATAGGCGATGTGTCCGGCGAGCGCCGCCTGCGCCTCCTCGCCCGTCGGCTCCTTCCCAGCCTTCGTTACTTCGCGGTCGGGTGCGACATGACACGCCATGTGGCCGTGAACATCGTAGATGATGATGCCCTTGGGGATCGCGCCGCGCCCCGGCCGCGGCTTGCTGTCGATGGTCGAGCCGATATGGCGCCATGAGCCGATCAGGCGCCGGGCATCCGATTGAGATTGCGCGCTCACCACGTCACCGAGATGTATTGCGTCTCCAAAAATTCCATCAATCCCTCGTGCGCGCCCTCGCGGCCAAGGCCGGACTGCTTCACGCCGCCGAACGGCGCGGCGGGATCGGAAACGAGGCCGCGGTTCAATCCGATCATGCCGAAGTCGAGTTTTTCCGAAACGCGCATGCCGCGGCTTAAATCCTTGGTGTAGAGATAGGCAACGAGGCCGTATTCGGTGTCGTTGGCGCGGGTGATCACCTCGTCCTCGGATTGGAAGGTCTGAATCGAGGCGACCGGGCCAAAGATCTCCTCATTGAGCATTTTGGCGTCGTCGGACACGTTCGCGAGCACGGTGGCGGGATAGAAATAGCCAGGCCCCTCGGGCAACTTGCCGCCGGTGAGCACCTTGGCGCCTTTCTTGACCGCGTCGTCGACCAGCTCGATGACCTTGTCGCGACCGTCCTTGTTGATCAGCGGCCCGAGCGCGACGCCGTCGTCGAGACCGTTGCCCATTTTCAGTCCGGCCATCTTGGCCGTGAGTTTCTTGGTGAATTCGTCTTGCACCTTCGCATGCACGTAGAAGCGGTTGGCTGCCGTGCAGGCTTCGCCCATGTTGCGCATCTTGGCGATCATGGCGCCCTCGATCGCGGCGTCGATGTCGGCGTCGTCGAACACGATGAAAGGCGCATTGCCGCCAAGCTCCATGGCCGGCTTGACGACGCAGTCGGCGGCTTCGTGCAGAAGCTTGCGGCCGACCTCGGTCGAGCCGGTGAATGACACGACGCGCACGCGCGTATCGTGCAGCATCGCGCTCACGACTTTGCCGGAGGAGCGCGACGGAATGACGTTGACGACGCCCGCCGGCACGCCGGCTTCCTCCAGGATCGGCATCAGCGCCAGCATGGTGAGCGGCGTGTCGGACGCCGGCTTGAGCACGACCGGACAGCCGGCGGCGAGCGCCGGGCCGATCTTGCGCGTCGCCATCGCGGC